>Ga0181404_1000382_pt1 | contig 13632 bp, 7 predicted proteins | sample 27SPOviralmetaG_FD_130133 | JGI IMG/M metagenome (GOLD analysis project Ga0181404, IMG submission 130133) | Marine viral communities from the oligotrophic San Pedro Time Series (SPOT) site, San Pedro Channel, CA, USA - 27 SPOT_SRF_2011-10-25 | ecosystem: Environmental > Aquatic > Marine > Strait... | reverse complement strand
TTTACCATCTGGGTCAGGTAATGCTTGAAACTCCCTGTTGTCTAAAGGGTCACAAGCTAAGATGTCAATCATTTTAGCAATTTTCTCAATATTCTTTTTCGCAGTTATCATCTTTGTCTGTCTTCCTTTGTAGAAACGACCTTTCTCAGTTAACCATTTAATAGCATCAGCGAAGGTGTAAGTGGTTTTTGGATACTTCGCATAGTGAGCATCCAATCTACTACTGTTGGTCTGTGGTTGTAAATCTTCTTCCGTAAACTGCACAGGAGCCTGTTGCGGTTCGTTAATAACAACTTGGTTACCCTCCTGCGCGTAGTTCTCATTAAATGTGATTTGCTCATTCTCTACTTCAGGTGTGTTCTCTCTGTTAATCTCAATTCGAATATTATCTGGGTTAATGCCGCTACCGATATTTTGTGCTGCAAGGACACGCGACACATATTTCGCAGTTGGGTTGACATACTCGGCTATATTCTGGTCGAATCGTTCCTGATATATGATTTCGTTTTCTAACAAGTCTAAGTGTTCCTGAAATCCCTTAAATCCTTTAGCCACTTGAGCCTCTTTCCATTCGCGATATGCATCCACTAGTTTATATCTGGCTAAGGTAGCGTATCGAACGCGAAATCCCTTTTGCCATCTTTTTTCGGTTTGCTTCCTAAGCACTTCAAAAAAGTGTAAGTCGTAAAACTTCTTATGGTCTTTTCTACCTTTCGCCTTAGTCTTTTTCTTATGCTTGAGAGGTTCATTCGAAATTTTGTAGTTTTTGGCAACTTCATTAATATCCAAGTCATCATCATTAGTCATTGTCTCATCCAGGTTCTCCACTATCTCTAACTGGACTGGATTTTTCTTCGGAGATTTTTTTGGTTTTCGTGATTTTTTCTTCTTGACTTTCTCCTTTTTTTTCGAAACCGGTATTTTGTTCTTCTTCTTAGATGTAGAGTAGGGAAGTTTGATAAATTCCTCGTTTGCTTGTTTTCGTTTGCTTCTGGTAGCGACCATTTATATATACTAATGAGAAAATGTTTTTAAGTAGTTAGAGTAATTAAAAAGTTAGAGTAATATAGGAATATAACTTGAAGTAACTGAGAGGAAGGAAAAAAAGGGGGGGTAACTTTTACATTTTTTAGAATGAGTAATAGTATAACCAAAAAATGTAAAAACTACCCCCCCTTTTTTAAATAAGTATTTGAAATCTAGAAAAAGTATTTGAAAAAAGTATTTAAAAAAGTATTTGAATAAGTATTCGTATAAAATTAAATTATCCGAAAAACAACTTAAAAACATCCCCAATATATATATATTGTAATATAAATAGTATGGAAAAGATACAAGAAAATATGAAGAACCACCACATTATGTGGGGTTTGGACCCAGGGGCTGCTCTAAAATGGTCGTTGGTTGGCGCCAAAAAATGGTCTTCCAGTGCTGTCTTAGGAGATGAAAAAATTCGTCATTTCCATTTAGAGCGCAAGTGGCAAACTTTCTTATTTAGCAAATTTACCACGAATCCAAAAAATAATAATTTTAAAACACATCAACTTGTTATGAAACAACTCGGATACAAAGACAATGAGGAACCCCTATCTGCGCAAACTTTTTTGTCTGACTATGTTGCTAATGATGAAGTTACCTTCAGTTTATGTCCTTACTACAGCCAGTTCGGCAAAGTAACTAAGAAAGACTTTTTATCGCTCATCTCAAAAAACAGATATCTTGCTGAATGGATTAGACCAGATAAATACAGAAGAGTATTTGCTGACATAGATGGTAAACATTATGCTGAAGTAGTGAATGCTTTTAATGAAAAATTTACCATTGATGGTAAGCTACCTGAGATAGCTATAAGTGGCTCTTACGGCCGTAAATTAGTTAATGGAAAGTTGACAGAGGAAAAGTATCATTCTTATCACATTGTGTTACCTGATTTCTATTTTCCTGACAAAGACAGTATGACATATTTCAAAATTTGGGCAGCCAGTATAGGATGTGACCCAGCTGTCTACAATGCAAATAATAAGTTAAAGTGTGTAAATCAAAAGAAACATAAAAAGGAGAAAGACGATAGAATCCAAAAAATTATTATGGATGACAATACAGAACATCATTTAGTGCAGTTGATAGACAGTGAGCTCGAAGGTAAAATTAACTGTGCTACTGATGAATGGAATCTAAAATTTAAAGAAGGTCTTGATGATAAACAAGTATCTGCGATAACCAACATTGTTTCTCAAAGAAGTCAAGCGAGGAGAACTACTGGGGTTCACGAAATTAAACAAATCAACGAAGTTGAAATTCCTCTATTAGATATTAACCGAGACAGTGCTTTAGATATACTTCTAATGTTTAAATGGAAGAAAGGTTATAGATTACCTGGACAAGTTTGGAGAAATATTGTGAGGTGGTTTTGTAGAGCTGAAGCAACAACTTATGAAGAATTCCGTATATGGGATAAGAAGTGGGAAGAGTTCTATCCTGGGGAAGGAACTACTGAAGCCGAGTATAACAAAATATTTAATACGCCAAAAGAAAAGCACTACCCTGCATCTCGGCGTCAAATCCGAGAGTATCTCACAAAGCATTATGGTGTTGAATTGAAACCAAGATACTTAACTGAGATGAAAAAAGTTTTCTTTAAACGGAATGAATCTTATAAAGGCATTACTCCACTGGTTGTGCAAGAGAAATATATCCAGTTACATTACTTAGATGACGCAGCCAAGTTCTACCTCCTTTGCGTCTCTATGGGAGCTGGTAAAACATTCCTGGCAATAGAATATCTAAGAAAGCAGCATCCTGATAAATCATTTTGTTTTATCACAACTCGAATAACTCAAGCGCAAGGCATTATGGGTAGAACTGATGACGCTAAGTTAGGAGTTTACCTATATAGTGATGCAGGCGACGAAAAACACATTATCTTAATGAAGAAAGATAGGCTATGTTGTGAGATAGAGAGTTTACATAATGTTCTTAAACGGAGATATGATTTTGTTATCTTAGATGAATTCGAAAGCGTGAGGAATACTTTTAAAGATAATGAATGTCACGGCATTAACTACACAAAAAATTATAAGGCATTAGTAAAGTTAGTTCAGGAAGCGGAGAAGGTATTTGTAATGGACGCTTACTTACATACGTGGACAATTGATTGGCTTCGTATGGTAGATAACAAGGCTGACCCAGTAAAGGATTTCCAACTAATTATGCGATATGAAAAAGAAGATTTAATTAAAAAGCAGGTTTATTTGCATCACAGCACAAATATCTTTAGAAACGAAGCCGTAAAAGATTTAAAAGCTGGTAAAAAAGTATATATGTTTTATCCATATGCAAGCGGCAGTGAGACAAAAAAAGACATAATTAATTTTATGGAAAGGCTGTTAGAGCAGGCAGGGTTAAAAAAATCTCAAGGTCTTGCTTACTACGGTAAGTTGGATAAGGCTCTTAAAGAAAAATTAAGTCAGGTAAACGATACTTGGTCTGTGACTCAGGAATATTTAGATAGAAAAAACATCAAGTCAGGTATGGAGTGGTGGAAAAAATGGGCAGAGAATAAAATGGATATATGTGATGATGATTTAATAAAGCTAGTAGTTACAAATTCTTGTTTGACTGTCGGGACTAGCTGCGATTTGAAGGGAGAGAGGAGATTTGATGTAGTGTATCTGCTCGCGAATCATATTGTCTCACCTAGGCAAGTTATTCAGTCTTCTATGCGTCCTCGACACACGAAATCACCTATTATACATTTGTTATATATAGATGATTTCGAAAAATATAAAGCGATAAAAGATAAAAAAACATATACGCCAAAACAGTTAGTTAGACCTTCCTTGAATGGCAATGAGCCTGACCATTTTACTCTTTTCATAGATAGTATCTTTATCGAGCATAAAGCAAATGGTTTGCCACTGCTCTTACATTTTATGAGAACTACTGGATATAAAATTCACGATTTAGGTAAAAAAAATATGAAACAACTGAGTCGTAGATGTAAGCAGGCTGAAATGAAAACATTGCGTGAACGTGAAGACGTAAATTGTTTTGATTGGATGAACATAGAGAATATCGACTTAAGCACATACTCTTATCTGGACAGTAAAGTGAGGAATAATAAAAGCGATACTTGGGAACATCTAGCAGTAGAAAAATTTAACGTGTTTAGACATTTCACAGATAAATATAAGGAAGCTTCTAGTATTTACTGGAAAAAACAGAAAATATTAGAGGCTCTCCTAATATTAGTTTATAACGACGATATATTTAATAGGCGAGTAAAAATTACTACAGGATATAACAAAAAACGCATAATTATGAAAGATAGAGAAATTCGTCAACTCAAAAAATTATACAATAAAGCTGTTGTATATAACGGAGATGAACGCTGCTTTGACATTCGAGATGATAAATTAACTGAGGAAGATAAAAAAGATATTTGGTCCAGTTTTGTGTTAGATACCATAGATAAAGATTTTAATTACTTCAAAATGAAAAGCGATTTAATTATTAGGAAAAGAATTATTGAAGCTATGTTTGGTAAGAAATGTTTGGAAAAAATTTCTAATAATGCTTCTCGCAGAAAGCTTGAATTTTGCGAAAAATTTGAGAAGCAGTATTTAACTACTGCAGTTAATGGATTAAAATATATTAACTCATTAGAGTTTTCATCTTTTTCATTAGACGGAACCTGTCATATCTTAGAAAGCAGCGATGATGAGGATGAGGAAGAGGAAATGTTAGGGTCGGATGACGAAGAAGATGCGAAAACAATTCAGGAGTTTATGCAGTATACATCGAGTGATGGCAAGGTTGGAATTATGAAGTATCGCTGGTAAAGAAAAAAGGGGGGGTAAGTTTTACATTTTTTGGTAATACTATTAGTAAATCTAAAAAATGTAAAACTTACCCCCCCTATTTTTAAGTATTTGGAAAAGTATTTAAAAAAGTATTTGAAAAAGTATTCGTATAAAATTAAATTGTCCGAGAAACAACTTAAAAACATCCGTTTATATTATCATAAGAATGAATATGAAACAGAGCACGATTTTACCTATGGATTGCGTCAGAGAAATTCTAAGCTATTTGCCTCCTGTTAAGGACACTCAAGGATTGCACAAGTATGGGTATTCGGAAATTCCTACTTACCGATATATGAAAGACCTTACTTATTTAATTGATAATGCTTATAAAAGATATACTAGTTATGTAGAAGAATTTAATGATATAGCGGAGTCTTGGACTGAAGGAGACTATTATTATAATTCTGGTGGAATGAATTGTTTAGAAAAAGAGGATTTTTTTAAACAGCCAAGGTATTGGTTACAATTTTCAAATATTTGGAAGAAGAAAGAAGAAGAAAACATACACGAACCTACTTTCGTTGACAGTAGTGATGATGAGGATAGCGATGGTGAATAAAAAAAAAGAGTAATTGTTACATTTTTTGGTAATACTATTAGTAAATATAAAAAATGTAAGATTTACTCCTTTTTTTTGCGTCAAAAAATTCAAATACTTTTAATCATATTTAAGTTTAATTTAGATATGATTTAATTAAGAACTTAAAGAAGTGCTAATCTTACCACTAGCTGAGTTAATTGACTCTAAGAAAGGAGAGGCAAGACAGACTCGGAGTCTGTGCAAAGTAGCTGAGGCAGCTGTTAAAGTGCAAGTTACCTTAAAATCACTAATTTCTCTTGTCGATAAGGCATTCGTCATATGAGATGGGTCCTTATTAAAACCAAGGTCAAAACAATAGATGTTACTGTTGTGAGGGAATGATGCATCCCAGTTATTACCGACAGCGAAGGCTGAGTTAGACGAATCACTATCTGAGTTGAGCGCATACCTGACTAAGTCACCATCGCAGTCAATAATATTCTGACCATTTCCAGATATCTTAATATTCGCAATTGGTAAGTAAGCTCCCTCACCGTAACTGGCAATGGAATTTGCTACCTGACTTACTGTGTTTTCCACAGCGATAAATATTTTTGTCATAACTCGGTTAGTTGTCAAAGTATGCTCAATGACTTGATTATCTGCAGCTGCTAAGAGCTTAGTTGAGTTTTCCTCAACTAAATCGTATGGCTGAACACGAACGAGAGATTCGGTATCGCTGAAATTAGATGCAATCTGCTTTTGAAGCTTATCTGCGGGAAGCGACCTGTGAACCTGAACAAGTTCAATGCTACGAATTCCAATTTGAGCTGCGTTGACTGCGGCGCCAGCGTTATCATCTAAGTAAGCATTTGCCGCGGCTAGTCTTACGCGGACAAGTAACGGTTCTACGAAAGAAGTGTTGTAATTAAGCTCAGGAGCATCGAAGCAACTAAATCCTAAAGGTAGGTAAGCTGTAACAAAGTTAGTCCCAGCGGCGTGGGGAATGGTCTGTCTACCATTAGTAAGATTATACATTTTTTCTAGATTTTTCTTTACTTGGTAAGGTTTGTTCGACATAAGTGCTGCGCGGCCAAAAGGACGACTAGAGCAGATAACCTTACCAGCGGTCAAAAGAGATATCTCTTCTACCATCAAATTAAGCAAGCCTTGATTTGCGTAAGCAAGAGCACCTGTGTTATTCTCTAAGACTAACTTGATAAAAGCGTTGGAAAGCATATCTGCTTTAATCACGGGAAAATCAATGTTAGTGCCGAAGTTAGGTGTCCCTGTTGGCTGGGATACCACGATTGTTCTACTGTGTGAAGGAACGTGAGCAGCGGTCAGAGTGCCTTTTTGGGCATACGAGTAGATGTATGGGTTCTTCGCAGAACTCACACTCCCGAGACTCGCGATAAGTGCGGAACTAGCATTCGAGTTGAGTATTGCATTTGCCATTCTTTATAAACTATTCTTAGAAAAAAAATTACCAGTAAACTTCTTCTCTATGCGCTTTCCAATCTTCTTCATTACCGATGAGCTTTCGGTTCTCCAATACCTTAGGTGCCTTAAAGGAAAATACATAATCGCTAAACTTCTTCTTATTTTGCTTAGTAGTGTGGATAGCAATGAAGTTAAAATCATCCTTGTTAACTGTGCTGTCAAATATCTCATAACTTTCCGCTAAACCTCGTCTACCTGAGTTAAGACTTAAGAATGAATTGACAATATTTTCCCTTTCTCTCCTAGCGGCCAATTTTGTCGTAAACAAGAAATCAGTATTTAATCTAATTTGCGGACTAATGCCGACAAATATTTGGCTAATTAAGATAACCATCATATTACTCGTATCACTTGAAAGATGACGACCATTTACCGCTAATTTATTAAGTAAGGGATTTTTTCGCATCTCAGCTCCCATACCTCCCTGTCCTACCATATCATCTAGGATAATAATTATATTAGAATTAACCTTGTCTTTCTTCTTCGCTTTTAAATTGTGTTTTTTTACTTTGATTTGAGTCTCTATTATATCCTCTAATACATCTAATGACTTATACCTAAACACAGATGGTATGCCGTCAAAACCGGCGTTTGTCTTAGTGAACAAGAAAATACCGTCTGTCTTGTTCTTTTTCGTATACTGTTCTAGAAAGTGCGTTATGAGATGGGACTTACCACTGCGCCTACTAGCTATTGTAAGTATGAAAGCGTTGCGAGGAACAGTGGTCAAATCGAAGGTCCCTACCTGAGAAAAGGAGTTTATTGCGGGGATATCTGAAGTGGAGGGCATATCATTTACTTGTCTTCTTTTCTCTTCTACGTCATTGTAGACTTTACCGGTTCTGGTTTTACTGGACTTAGAATATACTTTTTCACCCATCTCGCTCTCCATCTTACCTGCATTCATTTGACTTCTAAAGTTGTTAGCTTGCTGTGGTTTCTTATACTTTTTTTGTAATCCCTGAGACATTCTATATATGATTTGGAGATAATAAAAAAAGGGAGTAAATCTTACATTTTTTTGTTATACTAATAGTAATTCTAAAAAATGTAAAACTTACCCCCCCTTTTTTCTCCCGCCTGTTAAACGTATGAAAATTAGAACAACGAGTGAGTCTTATAGCCGAAGTAGAGGTCCACACTTACTACATTTGTATTGGCTGTAAAGGGGGTCATATCGTGTTTAAGTAATTGAGCTTCAAAAGTTTCGGGCACATTATCACACTCTATAGGTAGACCATCGCTAAAGTTATGGGTTTCCATACCGCTAGCTGAGATAGTTGTAGGGATTAATAGAAACCCTTTCTTATCTGTCGTGTGCACCTGACTCGCGGAGGCAAATGGTAGTCTTATGTAGATACAATTTCCGGCGTAACCGTTTGCTTGCTTGTTAATTACTACAGAGTGAAGCTCTAGTTTTTGGGCTTTTAAGGGGTTTGATAATTCGCATTTAGTGATACCCTTGTGAGAATTTGGAGTAAGTCTAATGTGTAGGGTTGGCATTTATATTATATTTAGAAGAAAATATTTTCTCTAAATAATCTATAATGCCACCTAAAAGAGATAAAGATGATTCTTATGAATCGAACTTAGCTGAGCAAAAGGCAAAAAAACCAAAAAACAAAGGAGATGACTTTGAGCAGAATAAATTAATAGGAAAAACAAGAAAAAAAGACAATTTGGGAGGAAAAAAATCTAAGAGAGGTAGGTCTAAACACGTTAAGGATTTAAATGATGGTGAGATGAATGCTTTCTACGGTATGACTATGAGAGCAATAGGGAGAGGAATGTATTATGACCCAGCTACTGACTCATATAAGAAAGCTTTTTCTGAAGATGGTCAGGGAGGATACAAGACTGATGCTAAGCTTTTAAAAATGATAAACAGGTTAAGTCAGGAAATGGGTAATCAAATGACTGAATCTATGTCTAATTTTTCTACAAATTTAATTAGGCAAAAGAATAAAAGAGGCTGGTATAGCCAACAAAGAAATGAATTTTTCGCGGCTAACAGAGATGCCGGAGGTAAGGAAGAGAAAGGAGGTGGCGGAGGTGCTGGTGAAGCTAAGTTAGCTGGTCCTCCCCCTGCCGCGGGAGGTGGTGCTGGTGAGTCTAAGTTTGCTGGTCCTCCCCCTGCCGCGGGAGGTGAGCCTGTCAGTTTAGAGGGTCACCCTGGATTGTGGGTAGAAGTAGACCCAACTCAACCAGTTGAGGTAGGTGGAGAATATGTTTCTCTATTCGGTGACGGTAAATCTGGCAGAAGATTTAAAAAATTTAATAAGAATATGTCAGGTGGTGAATCTAAAGGAGAAAGCAAAATGGAGAGAATTAGAAGAGAACACGACGAAAGGATGAGAAAACGAGCTGAGGAGCAAGCTCAGATACCAGGGGCTGACCAAGGAAATAATATTAAGTTAAAGGTTCAAGAAGCTAAAGTGGAGGACCAAATTCCCAGAGAAACTAAAGTCCCTGATTCTGGACTGGTAAATCCCCCCGGACCTATATTTGGTCCCGAGGACAATCGACCACCACCTCAAAGACCAAATTTTAATCCTGGTCCAGATATTCCAGTAGCTGAGGTAAGGCCCGCGCCTCCAGCCGGTCCTGCTGTATTACCTCCGATAGCACCTCCGGCCGGTCCTGCTATACCTCCGATAGCACCTCCGGCCGGTCCTGCTATACCTCCGGTAGCTGCTCCTGCTGCGCCAGCTCCTCCAGGCCCCCCTGGTGGAGGACCTCCCGGACCTCCTGGCCCCGCCCCTGCTGCTGTGGCGCCTAACCCAGGTGGTCCTCCCGGTCCAGTTGACCCGCAATTAGTAGAGGTAAACAGAGGCGTCCCTGGAGAAGGTAGTGGCGGACAAATGGGATTTACATCGTCAGCCGCAACTCGGGTAGCTGGTGAAAGGAACCGAATGAAATATAGTCGAGAAAGACTACTTAATGAGATAAGAGCGTTTATTAGGATTTACAGAGACCAGATTAAAACACGAAGTTTTGTTCATCTCTCAAAAGTAGCATCTAAGTTAACTAAGAACTCGCCTGCTGTCCGCTTAAGACAAGTTCATAGAGATTTGGAAGAAGAAATAATTGATTATTATAGAAGCGCAAGTGGGATGAGACTTGGAGTTATCTTAGACCCTGGTGCTCTGGGTCTTGACGTTAATCAGTTACAGGGCGCTTTAGCGCCCAACCTCGCGTTCCAAGGTCAGGGGGAGGTAGTTCGTAACTTAGCTAGAGCTGCGGATGCCGGCAGGCCTAACGACCCAGTTCAGCGCGCAGTTGACACGCACTACCACTTAGGTGGCTTAGCACACGCAACAAAGGCGGTGTTGCCTGAAGGACGTAACCTTCAAAGTAACGATAGACCAGCTGAGCGCATACAGTTGTTAAGGGGGAGAACACGTAAAATGAGAGTTCCTCAGGAAGCTACAAGGAGATTCCTTTGGAGAGACACTAGAAGACCTGTCATACCAGAAAACATAAAGATTAAAAGTGTAAGAGATTAGCTAATTTATTTATCTTTTTTTCTAATAAAGATATATAAATGTCTTCCTTCGAAAGTATAACTCAACTATTTAACGAAGTAAATGAATCAATAGATGAAGATATCTTTGTTTCCAAATCTGAAAGTTTCTTAGAAGAGATGGGTCGCCCATACAATGAATCAATGACCCGAGCTGAATTAGAAGAAGCAGACGAGCTAGCTGAAACAAGGGAGTTAGAAGCAGAAGAGGGTGACTTACAAGATTTCTTAAACGAGCAAGGTCCATTAGATGAGGAGGAGGCAGAAGACTTTTTAGATGATATAGGCGAGGGACCAGAAGAGTTCGCAGAAGAAGTGCTAGAAGAAATACCTGAGATAGAGTATGGAGCGACGGAAGAATCGCCATTAATGGGAGAAGAAGAACCCCGATTTGGACAACTAGAAGAGACAACTTATGCTCCGGCTGAAGAAGCAGGCACAGTAGGGGAGACAGCAGCTGAGGAAGCTGCTGAGACTATGGCAGAAGAAACATTGGAAGGCTTTACTGAGATAGCTATCGAAACTGATAGTTTAATTGCTGAGACGGCTGGGGAGATAGCTGGTGAACTAACTGAGATGGCTGTGTCCTCTAGTTTTGAGATAGCGTCAGCAGCTATAGGTGAAGCAGCTGGAGCTGCTTTAGTTGCGGTATCTTCAGCAGCTGCTGTATTGGGTCCTGTAGTAGCTCTGGCGGGTATAGGAATGGCGATTTACTCTGCAGTAGATGCGATGAAGAAGTATGATGAAATAGAGGGGTCAAAGGCTGATTACAGAAATACCGTTCTTATGACATATATGAATGCCAATAAAAAAAGTAGGGAAGCTGCTAGCTTCTATAATAATGTGGCTGGTGCAGAAAGTAAATACCAAGATAGTATGTATAAGTGGGTCTTTGGATGGAAAGACCCAGAAAACTATCCAGAAGGAAGAGGATTCCAGATTCAACAATTCAAGTATAAAAACGAGTGGAACAAATACTGGACTATCCAAGAAAAGATAAATGAGGTAGCTAAATTACTTGGAGTTAGCTCAAGAAGTCTTAGTAAAGAAGATGCTTTTAAGAACTTGGCTCACGACAGTGATAACGCAACTCAGTTAAAAGCGATGTATGAGGAAGTTGGTTATGCTAAGCAATTCCGGACTTACATAGATAATCAGTTTGTTGGAAATGTTACTGCATCTTCGTTTGATAGAGCACAAATATACAAGGTAAATCAACTTTTGATGACTAGAGATGGAAGATTATTAGAACATTATAAGAGGCAAGCAAAAAACGACCCGGGATACAAAGCCGCTTTATCTAAGTTAACTGGCGATATAAATGCGAAAAGGTTAAAAGAAGGTAATCCTCAATTGACATTATCTCAGGTAGAGTTTGGAGATGCAAGGGGGTTTAAGTCAGGGACCGGATATATTAAGGCGAAGGGAACTAAATCCAGTATTCCTTTTTGGGCTCTCTACTACAAAACCAATAAGAGCACGTTTAGAAAACAGGACGCATCTCATATGAATGAGAGATATAAGCAGTGGGTCGCCAGAGGTAAAACTGCCATTAAACACAAGGTAACTCAGGAAGAGATAGACTACCAGAATAGCTTCTTCATTCACGACCAAAAGAAGATAATTCACGGAAGAGATATGGGGGAACATCCTAATGACTTCAATAATGTAATGATTGATACAGATGGCTTAGGTTTGGGTCAAGAAGAGAAAACTTTCTTTAGAAAGAAAAGGCAGAAACGGCGTAGACCTCCAAGGGAACCCCCTAAGGATGAAGAAGACGATAAGCAAAAACCTACTTCCGGAGATACCGAAGTCAATACAGGGACGGAATACATCGATACTACCGCAGACAACAAACCAAGCCAGGAAAACGATTTCGACAAAAATTACTTCTTCTCCATTGAGACTGCGGAACACTTATGTCGGCTATGTGCCAGAGCATACGACCCGCCAGAGGAGAACGAAACAGAGGAAGGATTCGATGTTGTAGAGTTTATGGGAACCGAGGGATTACTAAGTGAGACACAAGGCAGAATGTATTATAGTCAATCATCAAAGGTAATTATAATTGTATATAGGGGCACTGACTTCTCTAGATTAGCTAGCACAAGACCTGACTTAGCAATGGAAGATATTGTAATTGATTTTGAGGTAGAACCTGTATTAGATGAAGTAACGAATGTAAAATGTCACGCCGGTTTTCACCAGTATTTTAAAGATTCATATGAGCAAGTTAAGGCATTTGTTCAAAAGTATCACACCGACGACTGTATCATCTATACCACAGGGCACTCCCTTGGAGCGCCACCAAGTATATTGTGTTCAATGTATCTGAACAACTTGTTGGAAGACCGGGTTTGCGTGAACTATAGTTTTGGATGCCCAAGGGGATTCACCAAAGATACCTCAGATAGAGTCAATGAGCTTGCCTCTCCCTGCTATCGTATCGCAGATACTTGGGATTTCATTGCTGGGATGCCGCCTAACATACTTGGATATTTTCACGTCGGCGAGTGTCACGCGATAGACAGTCAGTATTTTGGTGTATCAGCTAAGATGATGCTTGTCTCAGATAAGCAGAAGGCTAATGACCTTTTTAACTACCCTATAGTTAACTGGACATTTCATTTAATGAAACACTATATGCAGAGTATGAAATTCCTATTGACGCATCACAATCTAGTTGGTAACTCATTTAGGACTGAATCGCAGATGATAGATTCTGGACACATTAGTCATACTAGTTCAGTTCAGTCTAATCCGAACGCAAGCTCTACTATCTTACTTACTGGAAATCATTCTTATCGACATACTGGAAGACACTTTGGTAACAAACGAGTTTATCATCAAGCAGATGCACAGCATTTAGAGTTTCTTCCCAGTTATCACCAGGGACACGGATTAACGATGACTCCAATACCAAGCGACTTAAGACGCGCAATAGTAGGAGTATATATGTATCGAGAGGGAGAGTTCAGCGGGAGGGGGCAAGTCAAAGGATTGGTCGTCTACTAAAAAAAAGAGAGTAACTATTACATTTTTTGGTTATACTATTACTCAATCTAAAAAATGTAACATTTACTCCTTTTTTTTTATTTCTAATATTATATATATGAGAGAACGCATACGCTTTACTGTTCCCGGAACAAACGATATAATCTCTAAGTCTGGCAATGCTGGTAAATTGGGCATTAGACTTGATAAGTCTTTATCTAAGC
>Ga0181404_1000377_pt1 | contig 13766 bp, 15 predicted proteins | sample 27SPOviralmetaG_FD_130133 | JGI IMG/M metagenome (GOLD analysis project Ga0181404, IMG submission 130133) | Marine viral communities from the oligotrophic San Pedro Time Series (SPOT) site, San Pedro Channel, CA, USA - 27 SPOT_SRF_2011-10-25 | ecosystem: Environmental > Aquatic > Marine > Strait... | reverse complement strand
TCAGTATTAGAGAACAGAGCTGATGCAGACGTTTCCAGCTACAGCATTGCCGGACGATCACTAACTAAAATGTCACCAGAAGAATTGCTTACTTGGCGTGATAACTATAGGCGCGAAGTAAAGGCATATAGAAGAAAACTTGACGTAAAGCATGGTCGCAGAACGTCAGCAACTGTTTTAATGAGGTTCTAATATGGGCTTGTTGGATTTTTTACCCTTCCGTAACGAACAATCTGATGAGCAAGTAGGCAAGCGAAGTCGCAGAAGATTACGTCAATACGCTGGTGCTAATCAGGGCAGATTGTTTACTGATTTTGTGGGATCTAGTTTTTCTGCTGATAGTGAACTTAGAACTAGTTTGCCTATCCTGAGAAATCGTAGCCGTGATTTAGCTAGAAATAATGAATATGCCAAACGCTTCCTTAATCTGATCAAAACTAATGTTGTCGGTGAAAAGGGGTTCACTGTCCAGGTTAGAGCTAGGAACGAAAATAGATCATTTGATTCTGCTGGTAATGCAATCATTGAGAATGCGTTTAAGTCTTGGGGAAGATTAGGAAATTGTGACACGACAGGCCGTATGTCTTGGCTAGATGCCCAGCGTTATGTAGCGGAAACACTTGCTAGAGATGGTGAAGTGTTTGTTAAGTTCGTGCAAAACAAACGATTTCGTGATGGCTTTTCATTGCAGTTTATAGAAAGTGATCTCGTTGATGAGGGCAAAAACGGCAAAGCAGACAATGGAAACCAAGTTCGTATGGGCGTGGAAGTAGACCAATTCCAAAAGCCAGTTGCTTACTATGTCTTGACAGCTCATCCAAACGATACACTGAATTTTGCTAACAAGGTAAGTAGAAAGCATATTCGTGTTCCAGCAAATGAAATGCTTCATGTTTTCATACCGCAAAGGACACATCAGAACCGTGGCGAACCATTTATGGCTCCAGCTATATCATCTCTGAAGATGCTGCATGGTTATCGTGAAGCTGAACTGATAGCTGCTAGAGCTGCGGCTGCGAAATTTGGTATTATCACTACACCTGATGGAGATGAGTTTATTGGTGATGATGAGACAGAAGATGAAGTGCCAGTAATCGACATGGCTCCAGCTTCAGTTTATCAATTGCCATCCGGCCATGACTTTAAGATGATTGACCCAGCGCATCCAACATCTGCATTTGCCGACTTTGAAGCGGCTGTTTTGCGTGGTGTGGCATCAGGTCTTAACGTAAGTTACACTAGTTTATCAAATGACCTAAAGGGTGTTTCATATTCATCAATTCGTCAGGGTACGATAGAAGAGCGCGATCATTATAAAACATTGCAATCTTTTATTATACAGCATTTCTGTGAGCCTGTTTTTCGTGCTTGGCTAGATAGCGCCCTTACTTTTGGGCAAGTTCCTATCCCTGTATCTAAATATGGAAAATTTGCCGATAATGTTCATTTCAGAGGCAGAGGTTTTGCATGGGTAGATCCACAAAGAGAGATCAACGCAAATGTAATGGCTCTATCGAATGGTATTGTCAGCATGAACGATATTGCTGCTAATTACGGTAGAGATGTTGAGGATCTGTTTGAGCAAATCCAAGCCGATAAAGAAATGGCAGAGCGTTATGGATTGAAGATGGCATTTGAGCCATTCGGACAGAAAGCTCCAGTGCAAGCAGAAATCACTGAGGATGATGAAGATGTATAGTCCGACAAAAGGTATGAAGGAAGATGCACAACGTGGTTTAGATTGGCGGCGTGAGTTTGGTCGCGGTGGAACGGCTGTTGGAATAGCTAGAGCTAGAGACATAGTAAACGATAAGGATTTATCTGAAGATACAGTGATTAGAATGTACAGTTTCTTCAGCCGTCACGAAGTTGATAAGAAAGCTGAAGGGTTTAATCAGGGTGAAGATGGTTATCCATCCAACGGACGCATAGCTTGGGCTTTATGGGGTGGTGATGCTGGTTTTACTTGGTCAAAGAATATTCGTGATAGGTTAGAGAAAGAGGATCGTGGAGTTAGAGCGGTCACTGAAGCGGTTCGAGAAGGTTTGCGTAATAAAGTTAAGGACCACAATGAGAAAGTCGGCAATACAGCTAGCAAAAGAACTAATCTAAGAACCTTAACATCCGTGTTTAATAGAGGGATTGGCGCATATAAGACTAACCCACAAAGTGTTAGACCAAATGTCACTGGCCCAGAACAATGGGCATATGCTAGGGTAAACAGCTTTCTTTATGTGTTAAGAAATGGTAAATTCAGGTCAGGCAAGCATGATACGGATTTATTACCAAAGGGTCATGCAATGAGTTCGAAGAGAGGCGAAGATATGGCAGATGATTTATTTGAAGAAATGGAAGAGCGTCATATTGTTGACATTCAGGAAACTGAAGACGCTTATGTAATTACTTACGCAAAAATCCATGATGATGACGAGGAAGAAATGCAAGAAGAGCGTTTCAGTCGTGAGGACATGGAAAAGCGTTATCATTACATGGATAAAGAAGATAAGGCGATAGATGCAGATGCAAGGCGCGTTAAAGTCGGTGTATCTACTGAGGAGCCAGTTGAAAGATCTTTTGGATTGGAGGTCATAGATCATACCAAAGAGAGTATGAAGCTAGACTTCTTAAACAGTGGACGCGCTCCATTATTGCTGGACCATGATATGGAAAAGCAAATTGGAGTTGTCGAAAGGGTTGAACTCGATGAAGATGCGCGGCGTCTACGCGCAGAAGTACGCTTTGGAAAAAGTGGACTAGCTTCAGAGGTGTTCGATGATGTTACTGATGGCATCAGACAAAACATCAGTGTAGGTTATCGAATTGATGGCCGAATAAATCGTGATGACGATCCTGAAGATTATTACAGGGTAGCCACCACACCAATGGAAATCAGTATCGTTTCAGTACCAGCAGACCAGTCCAGTCTGGTGGGTGTTGGCCGATCTGTTCCGGCACAAACTAAAACTCAACCATCTTTGGAGGATGTAAAAATGACAGAAGAAGTCAAAAATGACATCAATCTGGATGCTGTTAAAGCTGAAGCAGTGAAGGCAGCAAGAAAGAATGATGCAGAAATCCTAACAATCGCAGCAAAACATAATATGCGTGACTTAGGTAATGAAGCGATAGCAAAAGGCATGAACGTGGACACATTCCGTGGTTCATTGCTAGAAGCAATCGGTGACAAACCACTAGACGTTGCTCCTGCAACCGTTGATCTACCTGTTAAAGAAAAGCGTGAATATTCATTGGGCCGTATGGTTCAAGCGCAAATTTCAGGCGATTGGCGCAAAGCAGGGTTCGAGCGTGAAATGAACGATGAAATCGCAACACGAGTTGGACGCGATGCAGAAGGAATTTATGTTCCTGATTTTGCATGGGGTCAACGTGGTCCGTTATCTACAGCGGCAACAGGCGGTTCAGGTGCAGAAGTTGTATTTGATGACTTCGTACCAACTGCACATCGTGGCGATATGTTCATTGAAGCACTTAGAGCGCAGCAAGTTCTAAGCGGTCTTGGAGCAACATATATGACAGGCTTAACTGGCCGAATCAAAATGCCTAAGATGGCAACTGGTGCTAATGCTGCATTTGTAGAAGAACTAGCAGATGTTGGTGATGGAGCTGGTACAGATGGTGGTGTAACATTGCAGCCTAGAACAATGGGTGCATTTGTTGACTTGTCACGTTTGTTGATGATGGAAAGCGTTCCGGCGATTGAACAAGTAATTCAAAATGACTTGCTTCGTTCAGCGGCAGATAGAACTGAGTTCTATGCAATCCAAGGTTCTGGTTCATCAGGACAGCCAACAGGTATCTTGAATACATCAGGTGTTAATGATCTTGATATTTCAGCGAATACTGATGTTGCTGCACTAACATGGGCTGACATCACTGCATTAGTTAAGTTGGTGGAAGAGGACAACGGCGTTGTAAATAGTAACGCTCTTGGTTTCTTAACACACCCATCAGTGAAAGCTAAAATGGCACAAACTGTCAGAGTTGCGTCAAGTGATAGCGTCATGTTGTTGAATGATCCTTGGAATAATCTTTACGGTTATCCGGCTGCATTTAGCTCAAACGTGCCAACAACACTTGATCCAGGTGATGGTGGTAGTGACGCGGCTGCAATGATTTTCGGTGATTTCTCACAGTTGCTTATTGCTCAGTTTGGCGCACCTTCAATCCTAGTTGATCCATATACAGGATCACGCGCTGGCACAGTTCGTATGGTGCTACACGCAGAACTAGACGTTGGTGTTAGAAACGCAGTCAGCTTCGGTATTACAAACGAGATTGACCACTCATAAGATATATAGGTGGGGCAGAAATGCCCCATCTCCCTTTGTAGGAGGATAATGAAATGAAGGTTAAGATATTAGAGAAGTGTTTTACTGGACACGGTGGAAACATGATGAAGGGCGAAGAGCATGATCTGCCTGATAGAACAGCAGAGAAGCTAATTAATCGTGGGTATGCTGAGGCGGCATCTGCACCAAAAGCAGCGCCAAAAGCCAAAGCCCCAAAGAAAACAACTCGATCAGTTGGGTTAGAAAAATCAGAGACTAAGCTAGAAAAGCCAGAAAGCGATAAATAATGGCAATAGGTTTTGCAGATGATCTGACTTCATTGTTTGCCATTGAGGATTTTGCAACGACTGCAACATATCAGTCTGCGGATCTCATTGGCATCTTTGACAATGAAACAGTACCAATGGACGCTGGCGGCACTGCACAAGTGCATCAAGAGCAGCCTCGTTTCACTTGCAGAACCACAGACATTTCTAGTATTGCCGCAGGGCAAACATTGGTTATTAATTCCGTCACATATAAAGTTATCGCTTGGATACATGATGGCACTGGCGTGACCACTATACAGTTAGAGAAACAATAATGGCGCACGTTAGGAAACAAATAAGAGATCGGGTTGCTAGCCAACTAACGTCAGCAGTAAGTCTGGTGAGTAGTAGAGTTTTTACTACGAGGGTTCATCCGCTAAACGAAGATCTATTACCAGCTATTAGTGTATATACTGGCAATGAAGTTAGCGAGAGATACAATATTGGCGTCACTGACGTTACAAGAAATCTATCTCTTGAGTTGGATATATATGTTAGAGAGACAGGCACATTTGACGATGATGTCGATGCAATAGCAGTACAAGTTGAGGAAGCGATGGCCAATGATTTTACAATCAATGGACTTGCCAAGTCTTCTGTATTAACTTCTACTGCAATCCAATTTGACGGCGAAGCCGATCAAATATTAGGTGTAGCTAAGTTAACTTATGCAGTTAAGTATGTTACAGCTATAAACGATGTAGAAACAGCCAAGTAGAAGGAGAATGTAACTATGGCTACTTATTTCGGATCAGATGGGAGCTGCAAGGTAGTCACTACAGGTGGTTCTCCAGCAGCAATAGGCGAGCTTTTGAGCTGGTCTTTAACAATGACAGCAGACACTGTTGATACTACAGTTATGGGTGGAACGAACAGATCTTATATTGCTGGGCTAGCGACAGGTACTGCCAGCCTATCAATGTTCTGGGACCCTGATAACGCTGCACAAGTTGACTTAGTTCAACGTGATAGTGTTGACGCAGAGTTTTACGGAGAAGGTACAGCTATTGGTGACACTAAATACACTGGTACTTTCATTGTAACCTCGGCAGCTAGAGGGGCAACTCACGATGGTATTGCTACTCTTGATGTAGAAATGCAGCTTACTGGAGCGTTAACAATCGGAACTGTCTAATGTCTATTACTTCTCAAATTGAAGTCGCTTCGGAAGATGTCAAATCTATGCAAGTTCCTGAGTGGTTGATGAATGGTCAACCGCTCAAGATCTTCTGGACTCCAATGACAGTCAAGGATCAAAAGAAGATCACGCAGCGATACCCTAACTTCTATGAAAATATTATGGATATAGAGGTTCAAGTTCATATTATTATAACCAAAGGTTTGGACGATAAAGGTGATCCTTTGTTTGATTTTGCCGATAAAAAGTGGTTTGATAATCGTGACCCATTAGTGGTTATGAGAATAGCATCGTCTATAATTCAGAATAAGACGGTGGAGGAACTTGAAAAAAACTAATTGACGATCCATTCAGAATGAACGTCATAACATTGGCAGAAAAGCTAGGAAAGACTATAGCTGAGATAGACCAAATGACGATGAATGAATACAACGAATGGATCGCGTATCACAAAGTGTTAAAGGACCGCTCTGATGACTGATTTTAATATTATTGTTGGCGTACAATCAGGCGATGCTCTACGAGAGTTAAATAAGGTTCAGCAGGGCGTTACCAATGTTGGTACGGCCACGAAAAGGACAACCCAACAACTACAGAGTCACGCAACTGCATACAATAAGACATCAGTGTCGATGAACAAGTTTGGCAAAGGGCTTGCTCAACAAGCTGGTTATCAGGTTGCTGACTTTGCTGTTCAGTTACAAAATGGAACTAGTTTCCTCCAAGCATTTGGTCAGCAGGGTTCTCAAATGCTTGCTGTATTTGGTCCGTTAGGATCTGTTTTAGGTGCTGTTGTCGCGGTTGGTGCTGCTTTAGGTACAGTATTCTTTAAGGCTGGAGAAGCAGCAAAAGGTGCTAGCGATGGGGTTATGACCCTTGATGAAGCCTTAAAAAGCGTCAAAGGAAAAGCTAAGGATGCTCAAGCTGAATTAGAACTTCTTATAAGTGGATTTGAAACCTTTGAAGAGCTTACCATATCCAGAGCAATAGATAAGCAAAAAAAGAAAATTGACGACTTGGTCGCGGCCAACAAGGCGTTAACTGGTCAGTCTGAAATGCAAATGGTGTTTTTAGAGAGTGCTGTTCTGGCAGAGAAAACCTATTTATCAGAGTTAAAACAGCAATTACGCACTCTTAAAAACACAGTTGATATGCATAAAAACATCGAAGAGTTTGGTGATGGCAGAATGCAAACTCAGCAAAAAATCAATGAGGGGCTAGAAAAAGAACAGAAAATTCGTGATAGAATACACAAAATAGAAAGAAGTCACTTGGTTGGAAGTGGAAGGGGAGGTGATCCAAGAAAAGCATCAGATCAATATATGAGAGAACTTGGATACAAACCAATTCAGCAACTGATTGATGAAATGACTAAGAAGATACCTAAAGTAAAAGAAGAAATGGAGAAGCTGACTCCAGAGATGGAGAAAATGCAAAAAATAGCTAATGATATTGGTATGTCATTTGAGAATGCTTTTATGAGTGCAATTAAAGGAACTATGTCTGTGAAAGATGCATTCAGAAGTATGGCTGTTGATATTATTTCTGAACTATATCGCGTATTTGTAGTTAAGAGGATAACTGGCTTTGTCACGAATATGGTTGGATCATTTTTAGGATTACCTCCAGGTACACTTGGAGGCGCAAGGGCAAGCGGTGGGCCAGTAAGTGCTAGAACTCCATATTTAGTCGGGGAGCGTGGTCCAGAGCTTATGATACCAGCCGCAAGCGGATCTATCGTGCCTAACAATAGACTCGGCGGAGGGGGTGTCGTAGTGCAGCAAACCATCAACGTGACTACTGGCGTTCAACAGACTGTCAGAAACGAAATACAAACACTGCTTCCACAGATTGCCGAAGCTAGTAAGGCGGCTGTCTTGGATGCTAGGAGAAGAGGTGGCAGCTTTGCCAATGCATTCTAATGGCTATTACTTATCCTTTAACACTTCCATCACATACAGGTATTCAGAATATAACGCTTCGAGCAGTTAATACTGTCGGGATGAGTATGTCACCTTTCACTTATCAGCAACAGGCAGTGGCTCATGCAGGGCAAAGATGGGAAGTAGACGTTACATTACCGTCAATGGCTAGAGCTGATGCAGAACAATGGGTGGCTTTCTTGGTGAGTCTGCGCGGTAGACTTGGCACATTTACCCTTGGCGATCCTGTTAGTGCTACTCCAAGAGGTTCAGCCGGAGGCACACCATTGGTCAACGGAGCTAGTCAGACAGGCGGCGTCTTAAACATAGATGGTTGCACGGCATCACAGACAGGATGGCTAAAAGCCGGTGATTATATTCAGCTAGGAACAGCCGGAAGTGCTACACTTCATAAAGTGCTAAAGGATGCTGACAGCAACGGATCAGGACAGGTTTCACTGGACTTATGGCCGTATATAAGAACGGCTCCGGCCAATGATGCAACCGTTGTAGTCACTAACACTGTCGGACGTTTTAGATTGGCAAGCAACGAACAGAACTGGAATATAAACGAGGCGTCAATATATGGGCTGACGTTTGGCGGCGTTGAGGCGATCTAATGACTAGAACAATAATATCATCCATATTAAACGCACTTGATGATGATGAAGTTTCTCCATTTTATGCTGTAGAGTTGTTTTTTGATACTGACACTGTTCGTGTTTGGACAGGATATGGAGATATTACTGTAACTGTATCAAGCAGTCAGACGTACAATGGTATAGGCGATCTTTTAACAATATCAGATGTAGAAGAAAGTCAGGATATAAGCGCAAAAGGAATTAATCTCACTTTAAGCGGTATTCCATCAAATTTATTAACTCATGCGTTAAACACTCCTTATCAGGGCAGAATTTGTAATGTTCATTTTGGGTTTATAAATTGGTCAAGTCCTGCAAATCAAAATGGAATGTTAGCTTTCACTGGTTACATGGACACTATGAATATTGATGAAGGGCCAGAAACATCAACTATAACGACATCCGTTGAGAGTAGATTGATTGACTTAGAAAAGCCTAGAAATCGCAGATATACGGCTGAAAACCAAAAGCAAAGATTTGCAGGAGATAAAGCATTTGATTTTGTGGAAAGCCTACAAAACCAAAGATTACAATGGGGTGGCGGTGGCTAATGCGTGTTCCAAATTGGGATATTAAGTTAGCTGAGTATGTGAACAGCTTGCACGATTATCCCTTTGTTTGGGGTGAGCATGACTGTTTAACATTTGTTAATAAATGCGTTGAGATTGTGCGAGGTCAGAGTTTTGCAGATGATTGGCTTGGTGATTATACAAGTGGACGAACTGCATTTAGAACATATAGAAAGCTATTATATGCTCAAGAATATGATACAATAATAGAAATGCTAGATGATCGATTAGATAGATTTAAAGGTAGATTTCCACCAAGAGGATCAGTCGTTGGGCGTCCAGTAGATCAAACTGTTGGAATTATGCCTGTTTTGCTTGGAGTGGTCACGAGCGATTTAGCGGCTTTCTTAGGTGAGGGTGGAATGATAATAACAAATCTGGACGAAAATGATTTATTCTGGAGTGTTGAGTAATGGCATTTCTCATTCCAATTTTAGCGCCAATAGTAGGCGGAACGCTTGTAGCAACAGCTATAGTTTATGTTGGTACAACTATTGTTACATCATACGCTCTCAATGCTCTTTCAAAAAAAGCTACGAGGAAAGCAGCAGCAGCAGCCGCATCAGCGCAAGCAGCCCAGAAGGGTTATGGAACAAGTGTTAATGCTGTTGTTCCTGCGGCTGACCATGCAATTATCTATGGAGTTCAGCGTGTCGGTGGTATTATTTTTTATCGTTCTATTACAGAAGATCAAAAGTATTTACATACATTGGTTGCACTTGCAGGGCATGAATGTTCTCAAATTACTACTGTATATGCAGGAAATGTAGCATTATCATTGGACGGCAGTGGTTTCGTTACTAATGATGAATTTCAGATCAAGGATGATGCAGGAAACGTAGTTAATTCTGCCCTACGAATAAACACGCATTTAGGCACAAGCTCACAAGCGGCTGACGCTGATTTAGTCGCTGAAGACAGTGCATGGACAATCCAACATCAGGCAAAAGGTATTTGTTATATTTATGTTAGGGCTGAATTTGATACTTCTGTATTTCCTCAAGGATTACCAGTATTTAGTGCCAAAGTAAGAGGTAAGAAAGTATATGATCCTAGATCATCATCATTTGTGGATTCTAGTAATTCTGCTTTAATTTTAAGGGATTATTTAATATCTGACTATGGGCTTGGGGTTGATGAAGCAACTGAAATTAATGATACTTTATTTTCCGCTGCCGCTAATGTTTGTGATGAGAATGTACCTTTAGCGGAGGGTGGAGGTGCTACAGAAAATCGATATGAAAGTCATGGATCATTTGTCACCTCTTTACCACCAGACGATGTTATCACTGATCTTGTGGCATCGATGGCAGGAACTATATTTTATAGTCAGGGTCAATGGGGTGTCAAAGCAGGAGAATTTACATCATCAGTTTTAACGCTCACGGAGGATGATTTAAGAAGCAACCTTCAAGTAAGCACTCGGTTTAGTCGCAGGGATAATTTTAATGCTGTCACAGGTATGTTTTCAGGCTTTGAATCAGATTATCAACCGACAGACTATCCAATAGTAACATCAAGCGCTTTTGAAACTGTTGATGGTGGTGAGAGAGTAATTCAGGACATTCCCTTGCCGTTTACTGGAAGATCAACTGCGGCACAAAGAATAGCTAAGATTGCATTATTTAAACAACGTGAACAGTTAACTTTAAGCGGTACATTTGGCCTTAGAGCGTTACAGCTTCAAATCGGTGATATCATAAGCCTGACAAATACAAGACTTGGATTTAGCGCTAAGACTTTTGAAGTAGCTGATTGGAGTTTTGGGATTTCTCAAGATAAGGCTTTAGAGGTCACTATGACTTTGCGCGAGATAAGTTCAGCCGTTTACGATTGGAACGCAGAAGAAACAGCCTTTGAGCTTGGAAATACAACTCTCCCATCTGCAAACGAAGTTCCTACTGTCGGACTTGGCGTTGATTTTGATCTTCGTGTAGTAAATCAAGCAGCAGTCGGTGTTCTTATTATAGACGTAACTGCAAACGAGCCATATGCAGTTGAATTTGAAGCTCAATACAAGAGAACTAGCGATACTAATTTTATTTCCGTAGGTAAGCAAAGAAATGGACTGTTCGAGGTCACTGGATTAGGTGATGATACTTATGATATCAGGGCTAGAGCATTTAATGCTTTTGGCGCAGCAGGGCCGTTTACTTCCACAGCAGGAAGGCAATTAACAGCATTTGCAACGCCACCAGATAATGTAACAAACTTCACTGGTAACGTGACAGGTAGCGCATTGAATTTATCTTGGACACCAGTAGCAAATGCTGATCTTTCACATTATAAAGTAAGGTTCTCATCGGAGACATCTGGCGCGAGTTATCAAAATGCAGTTAGCATAGTTGATAAGATTGCTCGTCCTGCGAATACGGCAGTCGTTCCTGCGAAAACAGGCACTTATTTTATTAAGGCTGTTGATAAGATTGGCGGTGTTTCGGCAGCGGCTGCAAGTTTTGTTGTGCTAGTCGATCCCAATAATGTCGAGAACTTTAACGCTATTCAGACAATACAAGAAGATCCTGTTTTTGCAGGAACTAGAAGCAATGTCGTAGTGCTAGAGGATGGTGAGGGCGATTATCTGGCGTTGGATACCGTAGATCAATTTGATAGCGGAACAGGCGACTTTGATGATGCTCTTGGTTTGTTCGATGGGTTTTCTGGCACAGTTGCATCTGGTACATATGATTTTAATACAACGGTTGATTTCGGTGAAGTATATACAAGCCGAATATATCCTAAATTCAAGGTGGATTATTTAGATTATGTTAACGATTTCGACAGTGCCACAGGGAATTTTGATGCTCGTCTTGGAGATTTTGACGGAGATCCTGCCCAGTTTGACGTAACATCAGCAAGGTTTGAATTGCGCCATACGAATGATGATCCATCAGGTTCACCAACTTATACATCATATCAACCATTCATCGTTGCAGACATAACAGCAAGAGCGATGCAATTCAGATGTATATTAGAATGCACAAATGGCGCGGCTTCTCCTGCTATTAGAGAACTAAGGGCTGAAATAGATATGCCAGAGCGAACACAGTCAGAAGTTGACATTACATTCACTGGCACAAAGAGCGTAACTTTCCCGACTAAGTTCAAGGGTGTTCCTGCTATTGGATTATCATTGGCGAACTTGGCAGATGGTGAGAGATATGTTATTACGAACAAAACCAGAGCAGGATTTGATATAGAAGTTTTTTCTGGTACTAGTACAAGCACAAACTCAGTTACACTTGACTATGTGGCTAAAGGATTTGGTAAGGAGATCGTTTAAATGGCACAACATGATATGAATATAGCTAATCAGGGCTTTCCTGCTACGAGGGCTGATTTAAACAATGCCTTGCAAGCACTAGCCTCAAATAATTCTGGCACATCTTCACCTAGCACAACATTTGCTAATCAGTGGTGGTATGACACCAACAATAATAAACTGTATATCCGAAACGAAGCGAATAGTGCTTGGATCGAAGTTGCAGTTTTAGATCAGACTAATGCTGAATGGCAAATCATAACAGGAACAATAAAAGCTAAAGATGGTGATGGTATTGTTTTTCAAACGGATGATGGAACAGAAAGAATTAAATTAGCAGATAACGGAGATGTGACAATAAATGAAACTTCCGCAGATGCCGATTTTCGCGTGGAGTCAAACGCAGATACCCATGCTTTATTTGTCGATAGCACTAATGAAGGAGTTGGTGTTTTTGCAGGAACAGGAGACACAAGTAAACACAGAGTGGCTGTTGGATTAACGGGTGCGGCTGTAGCAGGAGATACAGATGGAGCTACTATAGGCCAAGCTGCTATTTTTAAACTTGGAGATGTTGCTAATTGGAGTACGACTGATTCAACAGTATTTTTAATGGGTGGCGGCAATGGTGGTGTAACTGGGCAAATATCATCTGCTATTGGTTTTGCGAGAGAAAGTTCTTCAAATTGGGGAACTCAATTAAAGTTTTATACACACCCAACAGCCACATCAGACCTTGATGATCTGGATGAGAGGGCGCGTATAGATTCTGGTGGGAATTTTATGTTAGGTACTACGACTGCTAGATCAGGCACTTCATCAATGACTTTCGAGGCAAGTAATTCTTTTATTCAGATGAGGGCTTCTGGAACAAGTGGGTTGTCGCAAGTATCTTTTGTAAGAAACACTGCTTCTTCACCAGCACAAGTCGGAGACATATCAACAACTGGTTCAGCCACAACCTATGCTACTTCTTCCGATCATCGCCTTAAAGAAAATGTAGCAGATATTTCAGACGGTATTACAAGAGTTAAACAATTATCACCTAAACGTTTTAATTTTATTATAGACCCAGACACAACGGTGGATGGATTCCTTGCACACGAAGCTCAGGGAATTGTGCCAGAAGCAGTTACTGGTACAAAAGATGAAACTGAGGCTATAGGCAACATTACAGACGCTGATGGCAACACTGTTAAGACAGGTGTGGTTGAGCCAGAAACGCTTGATGAAGGTCACACATGGACGGCAACAGGTACACAACCTGTTATGCAAGGAATTGATCAAGCCAAACTTGTGCCACTGTTAACTGCTGCACTGCAAGAAGCGATATCTAAAATAGAAACGCTAGAAACTAAAGTAGCGGCTTTAGAGGGCTAGATGAATAAACGCAGCGCATCATCAGCCCATGAACGCATAGACGGACTAGAGAAGCAATTAGTTGCGCTGCAAACTACTGTGGACATTCAAATGCGTGATTTATTCAATAGGGTGAAAAGATTGGAATATATGTATCTTGCAAGTTCTGGTTTCATTATTGCCTTATTGCTACGAATAACAGTGGTGGGGTGATGCAATGTCGGATAAGCTACCAAAGGTTAATACCATTGGGGGCG
>Ga0181404_1000374_pt1 | contig 13806 bp, 16 predicted proteins | sample 27SPOviralmetaG_FD_130133 | JGI IMG/M metagenome (GOLD analysis project Ga0181404, IMG submission 130133) | Marine viral communities from the oligotrophic San Pedro Time Series (SPOT) site, San Pedro Channel, CA, USA - 27 SPOT_SRF_2011-10-25 | ecosystem: Environmental > Aquatic > Marine > Strait... | reverse complement strand
TGATGATAGTAGTAATTATCCTTCTGGATATTATGAGACGAAAAAGAAGAATAAATATTCATTCCACGAGAGGTGTGGTCATACACTGACTCTTGTAAAGAAATTCTTCAAAGTTAAGAAGTCGGTTAAAGCAGAAATATCTTTGAGAGATAAATTATCCGAAGAAGGTATTCGTGAATTAATAGTGTCTCATATAGATGCTTCAAAGAATAAAAAATCAAAGCATAAGAAGAATAAAAAATCTAAAAGGAAGAAACGAAGTAGGAAATCTAAAGGGTGGACTAAACGTAGGAGATCAAATAATAGATAATCTAGCGCCTCTGGTTGCAAGAACTTCCTCCTGGTTGCTTCAGGCTACCCTTACGCCTGATATTTTGATTGTTCTTGTATACACGATTAGAGTATTTGGATGACATCTGCTTCAGTTGCTTAACATGGGGCATTTGCTTGAATTCCTGGATATCAACAGAGTAGCAGAAGTAGAGACCGTAAACCATTTTTTGAGTGAAGAGTTCTTTTTTATTTATTCTTTTATGTGTTAGAGAAGTATTTTATTGATTAAAAAATCAATACAGAAATCAAGTTTTTGATGAATAGTTTAAATTTATGAACGATTTCATCGTAAATTCCTAAGGAATATTTTATATACCTTTTCTTTCTTGATTATCTTTTTATGACTTCTTTTTTCAGGATATTGATTCAGATAATTTTTAAGATCTTTATTTGTAAAAAAAAGTTTATTATAATGACCTTGGTGAAAATCTTGGATAGAGATAAAAATATACTTATTAAAATAATTTTTAAGATTTGTTAAATTATCATTTTTCTTAATAATCTTGAGGTATTTTCTATAACTCTTCATTTGATTAAGTCTGTTAAGATAATCATGATATAATTCTTTGTTTATCTCGGTCATATTATTAATAATGTATGATTGATTCTTTTAAATTATTATTATTCATTAAAGTCATTAAAAACTCGTTAAGAATACAAAGGTAAAAAAAAATAATTTAAAATGTTAATGCGAATAAGATAATTTATTGAGGTGATGGTTGACAATCAATACAGAATAATCCTCCATAAATTTCTGTTTCACCATAATCATCGTATTTACTACATTTATCGCATTTATAATAAGGTATATTCATCATATTAATATGCTCATCACTTTGCGACCATTCGGGGATAAATTTATTGGATAATTCGTAATAAATTATTGGCAATTGTTCTTCATCATTATTGTTATTTAATCCTAATATTATATTAATTAAACAGACTTCCTCCTCACAGTGAATATCCCCTTCAGTTTTTATAAACATATCAATTGATGTTAATATTCTACATTGACACCATTCACGGTTTATATGATTAGTTAATTCATCTAATTTATTAATTGTATCTGTAATGAAATCATTGTATTTTGAGGAAGATGACCCGCGTTTTGAATTTATATATTCATTTGATATATTTTCAGGTTGTTCACTACGAAACCAGTTTTCAAACCCTTCTAATTTAGATTCAAATAATTGATATTCTTCTACTGTATCCACTTTAATACGAGGCATATTAAAACGATTCATTAATTTATGAAAGCCTTCTAATTCCATTTTTAACTTTTTATTTTCTTTCTGCACTTCATAAAGTTCTTCATTCATCTTATCAATAACATTGACAGAATGAGGGAGTTCGTTATAATAATCAATGATTTGTGGTTCCATTATTATAGCAATTTATTTATGATACATAAAAAATAATAAATATCAAATTTTAGCGATTACAATATTTTATTAACACACATAATATCGCGTGAGGAAAAGTATATTTTGGATTTTTACTGCGTGTAATTTTATCTGGATAAGACGATTTTAGCATTTTCCTCCCTTCATCCAGTTCTTTAATACAATATTTTCTAGTCTGTTCATTCTTCATTTTAACAAATATATCATCTGATATATATTTATATATTTCTTTGTGATATGTTTTATACCTTTTAATCTGTTTTAAACTTATTGGTTTCCCACTATTTTGACGACCATATTCATAAGCTTCTATTATCTGTGAAAGATTTTCTTTATCTAAATTATCAGATTTAAATTCTTCAAGGTTTCTATTTGTTTGATCTGAACAATCTTGATTAGATATATCTTCTTCCTGTTTAAATCTATGGGGATACATTTCTTTCATTTCCTTTATCAAATATTCAGGTTTTACTTTTTTAGTGATATTAATTATAGAAACGATCCTTTCAAGTTCTTCTTCTTTTTCCTCTTCAGTGTCATATTCATGTTTCTTATTACATTCCGCACAACAAGCTGCTATTAGAAGATATTTATGAAAATCTAAAAATTCATTCCAATATTCTGATGTTGATTTAGGATTACTTTCGTAGTCCCTTAAAATATAGTCCAGTATATATGAACGAGTTAAACCTATATGTGAATTATGTAGTGATTTAGTTGATATTTTATCACAATCCGGGCATTTATAATATATAATACCAGATTCATCTGTAATTTTACATTGTTCTTTATTATTATTAGGGATCAGGGGCAAAATTTTCTGAGTTAATATATCTTTAATAAATTGTTTATCGTGTTCTGGAGATTTTTTATGTTTATCGCAATGTGAAATCATTGAAAATACATTATTATTCATAGTGAACTGATTATTTCATTCTCTTTAATGCATAAAAAAATAAATTTATAAAATCAAATTTTAATTAGTATTTTCAATATAAAGGGTATCCTTTAATGTGTCTTTGAGCATAGCATTCAGTAGATAAATGACCGGGTCTACCACATCTATAACATATAATATCCTCATCTTCTGATGAGGAATCATATAATTCTTCTTGTAGCATTTGACTTTGATTATAGTAATTTCTGTATTTATTTTTACCTCTTCGTTTAGTACAATGAACATTTTCATGGAATGCGCATCCTTTTTCTGTATCAAACTCTTTTCCACAAAATTCGCATTCCCAAGATAATATATCTTCTTCGTCAATTATTTTTTTACCATTTACATCTGTTTTCGCATAACAAGTTTTTTCTGAATGACCAAATCTACCACATCTTTCACAGGTATTTTTAGTAGGTTTAGATTTCTTCTTTTTAATTTTACAATCTTTTGCGAAATGATCACTGGAACCACATTGATAACATTTATCATTTTCTCCATCTAATAATTTTTGTATGAATTGTTTTTCTTCATCAGATAATATTACTTTACACCATGGACCTCCTCTAACATTATCTATTTCATATTTACTCATATATTCTTGGGTAATTCTTTGTTCATCGTGATCATTCATATCGGGTAATACCTGATATATAGAAATCGGTTTATATTTCCTTGTCCATGCTGAACCAGAGGTATCAAAATGATCTTGTAATCTAAAATTAGGTGAATCGGTTTTACCGATATAATATTTCCCCGATTGTAGTTTCAATGAATAAATAAAAACCATCTTTTGTTTTTAAAGAATAAAAAATAATAAATATCAAATTTATAGTGAATAGTATTCATTAAAAACTCGGTGAAAATATTAATCTTTACATTGTTGAATCAATAAAACTATATAAGCCTTTCCACCATTTTTTATTTTCCTTTTCATAATATTCTTCCATATACTTTTCTTCTATCTCTTTCCCATATTTTTCTTTGTATAGTTTTAAAACATCTTCACACATTTTGGTATATTCCGATGAGACTACCTCTGAACCTTCATAATTAGTCTCAATAAATTCTTTCATATTCTCAAAGCTCCCTGTTAAAGTTTCATATTTATTTTTTGATTCTTCATTTTCTTCTCTAGAAATTTCTAATTCAGATTCTAATTCTTGGATTGTTTGTTTATCATCTGTATTTTTCAGATATTCAATTTCCCATTCCGCCATAATTAATTTATCTTGTGTTTCCGAAAGTTCTATATTCATCTTGTCAATAACATTCACTGAATGAGGAAGTTCATTGTAATGATCAATCATTTGTGGTTCCATTATTATAACGATTTATTTATGATACATAAAAAATAATAAATATCAAATTTACAGTGGATAGTAATCGCTAAAAAGTCGTTAAAAGATAATATTAATCGCCATATCTGATTGTAATATTAATATGAAGATTCTTATAGATATGATACAAACCGCATAAATTAATGAATATTATAAATGTGTAAGGATTAATATCAAGGTGGATATTCATCATATTAAGAAAATAAGCTAGGAGAGTAAATATAATTGTAATTTCTATATCATTCATTTTTAATTATTGTTTGTTTTGATGAATAGTCAAAATATCAAATTTATAGCGAATAGTATCTATTAAACATCTGTATCATCCGTAATATCTGTAATCTCATCTGGAGTTGCCCAAGCCTGTCTCTGGATTTGTATTTTCTTTTCTCTCGCTTCAATAGTAGCATGACTAGGTCTTCTTCCTTGATACAATAGATATTCGTGAGGTGTCTTACTTATTATTTCCTGATAACATTTTCTAAAGTAAACAATCCTACTCACTTGATCATCACCATAAATATTATAATCATTAAAATTATCCATATATTTATTCGTTTCTGAAATCAATAATTTAATTTTAAGTTTCTCATCTCCTATATTATATTTTTTTGCATTTTCAGATAATAAATTCACAATATTATTAGAGATACTAATATACCATAATAAGATACTGATCATGTCGGTATTATCTTTAAAGTATGGATTATTACTTGTTGTCAGAGTAGTTATACCTAGACCAATACCCGCTTGTAAAAATCTTAAAAAAAGAGTATATATTTTCTTAATCTTATAAGACTTGTATGTATTATATAAATCATCCTGAAAGGTAATAATAATTTGACTGTTTTCCGCGTCCTTAGAGGGTTGATGATCAGTTAATTTATTAATAATATTAGAAATACTACTACTAAGACAAAAATATTTGAATAACATTTATATGATAATATATAAAAAGTATTCATCAAAAAATAATGTGAATAATCTAATAATTATTTTATGTGGCAAATGATGTCTCTTTTAACAAATTCAATAATCTCTTTACAGCAATCACCCCAGAATAATTCATCTAGGGGATATTCAGTTGAAATTTGAGATTCATTATAACATTCAATGTGTAATGATTTTTGTTTATCTGTGAGAAACATATAACTATTCAGTTGTACTTTTTCATATTCAGGGATAATATTAAATAATCTTTTAGTTCTGTTTTTAGTTTCAACTACAATATCATCATTCATCCCATCAACTTTACCTTTAATGACTATCTTAAATTTTCCTTCAGGATCATTATATAATTCTCGTTCATACATTTTTGAATTACGATCTTTAATAATAATATTATTTTTGGATTGTGTTTTATCTAGATTACTATTCTCTTTGATATTGCCTCTTTTCATTCTGATATCTTGTTTAACTGCGGTTTCTAAACATTTAAGAGTAGGTATATTTTTTAATACTTCATCTGCTTTTTCACGCGATTCATTTTCAGATATATTACTACCGAGAGACTTATTCATTGCTCTATTCACAACTTTCTCAACATCTTTAATAGAGCTATTTTCATCAAGTTTCAGTTCTTTTTTAATAATATTTAATTCCTTTTCGGGTAAGGATAGTAATGATTCTTCTACTTTTGATTTCGGAATATATTTTTTAACTATCCCACTCCGATTAAGAACTTTATCAACGACTTTCTGTTTTGTTTCGTATTTATTGTGACCGGTAATAATCGCTAATTCACTTGAAATCAGTTTAATAGTTATCATATCTAATTTATTGATTAGTTTAAATAATCTTAAAATAGTTATCAAATTTATAGTGAATACTAAGTAGTATTATCAGGAGGTTGACATAAATAATTCGCTTCGTGATATACAAATTCCATTAAGCATTCATCCGCTTCTTCTAATGCTCTCCATATTCTAGAATAATTAGACCATTGCCATTTACCGATATTAGGTAATCTATTAAAAATATCTTTTTCAAATGGGTTTAAATCTGTACCATGATAGGTCAAAGGTATATCATCAAATTCGTTTAATTTGTGTTTGTCTATATCTCTGATATTATTACGAATGTATTCATAATATGAAATTAAACTTTCACCAGCTTCTTTGATGACTGCTTTATCAAATGATAAACCATTCTCTACATATTTAATTATACGTTCTCGTGTTGTTTCATGTCTATATTCTAAAAATTCTTTTTCCTCTTTCGTTAAACTATTCATCAATGTCATTATAATATTTTAATGAATAATATTTTAAATATTTTAAATATTTAAAATTTTGATGATTAGTAATAATAAATGGATATTTCAGAAGAAGAATACGGCGATGAAGAATATAAAAAATTCAAGGGAATCTTTGAAACAAAGACATATCTAATGTTATGTATAGAGGAACCATTAGGTACAATTATAAGTGAAGATAAAGATATAGTCGTTTATGATAATAGAAAAGATTATTATGAATATTCTGAATTACCCGAAAACATAAAAAATAAATATGTAAATTATTTACATATAAGATCAGATAATAAACCGATTACATTAAAAGATGTTTTAACAAGTATGATGAATGATAGATTTTATAGTATTCATAATAAACCTATGTATGAATATTTTAATCATACATTTTTAGAGAGTATCTATAAGAGTAAAAATTCTAATATGCAATATGAGATATTTTTAGGGAGTTAAAAATAGAAATCGTCGACCCCTGCTCTGTTCCAATAGTTCTCACTCATACCTCGTTCTTGTTTTAGTATAAGTCTCCCATAAATTTCACTATCATCGCTCGCTAGCCAGATAAATCCATACTCATTATTAAATGGTATACACTTCGGAAACATATGTTTATCTAAGAAATCTTCTATCTTATCTTTCCATTTATCATTGATCGCAAGTTCTTCTCTGTAAATGATCAATGTTGTAGTATCCATACTATACATTGCGATATCTCCTGATGACCAACTCGTATCATTTTCTTCTATATCGAAATTTAATTCACCATTCCTTAATCTGCGGATAATATTGACGATATTAACGCCTGTAATTTCGGGATAATCGCTAATTGCTGCTTTTATAGCAGAATAACCTCCTACTTTATGATATCCTTCTTGTTCATTTCTCATATATTCTATCGATCTGAGAGGAGCCATCGCCCTTCTACATTCAAAGTTCTCTCTATAATTTTCGGCATAATCTTCTATGGTGTGACAATACTGAGAATCTTCTAAGCATTCTAGTATACACCCCCCTCCCTCTTTGTAATCACCTGGTGTAAACCACAAGAGGTTGATGTCTTGGAGGAGGTTCTTTGGAGGATGTTTTTCTGAACGAAGAAAAGGAAAGAATATTTCTTCCATATCTTCAGTAAGATATTTCCCGATCTTCTGCCTGAACAATTGTCTCAACAAGGACATGGTTACGAAGATTAAGTAATCAGTATAATTTTTCTAATGATAAAAAAGAATATTAAAATCAAATTTTTATTATTATTTTAAGAAAAGATCATCTATATGCTCAATCTTTGATCCACTTTCACCTAATCCTGGTCCGTCGATACATTTAAGATCTTCGATTAATTGTTCGTAGGGTCCCCAATCAAAGATAGGAGTTTTTGGATATTTGTAACCATCTTCACAGGGACCACTTGGAACTCCTCTGTTTCTTTCTTCTATAATCTTATTCTTCCTGTAAAATAAGAAGAATCTTCCTGGATGTATCCCTTCATACCATTTGCTTATATAATTACGCCTATCTTGTGGTTGTGGTCTTATCGTGTCCCAACTCATTATCTGAGGAGAATGTTCGCAGTGTGACCAAGCTTCCCAAGTTTTCCATAGATTTTTTGTGTAACTGCTATCTACAGATGCGTCTTTCTTGAACATACTAAGTCTACCTTGATGTCTATTTTGTTCTCGTTCATCTCCGAATTTACACCAATCAATTACTTTTTTTTGACGATCTTCTATAGACCTTAGTCTCCACTCTCGCTTGAACTCCTTTGTCAGATTAAGTCTACTTTTAAACACATGAATTCTTGTCTGAGGAAATTCCAGGGTGTCTCTTATTTGGAATTTCAAAATTGATTCGTATGCTGTCCTACTACACCTAACTAACGATGGAGAGTTTGTGGTCCAATAGCTAAAGGCTTTACTCAAAGAAAACTCTTCATGTGTCTTTTTTGTCGCGACTATCATCCTTTTCACAACATCATCTGGGAGACCCCAGTAAACCAGGCACAAGAATGTATTTACATCCCACGATGCGAAGTAAGGCATATCTATCAGAATACCAGTCTTCTTTTTCTTCTTTTTTTAAGATAAAAAAAAGATTATCACAAAATCAAATTTTTAAAGTTTATAAAGAACTCTTCAATATCCTTGAAAATTTGATACTATAAAAATACTCTTTATGATTTAAAGATGTTTTAAAATATATTAAAAATGGTATGTAGTTTATGTGGACTTCAAGGGCACAATAAGAGAACGTGTCAAAATAGAGATCCTAATAATATAGGAAATATATTAAATGATATGATTAATAAAGTTATAATTATGAATAAAGACTTAGATGAAGTAGAAAAATCTCTAAACATGATAATTACAAAGGTAGAAAAAGAGAACAAAGAGAAAATATCCCCTAATATTATATCAGATAAAAGAAAGAGTTGTGAATATAACTGGGCAGAACTATTAATTTGTATGTTATTTCTATATCCAGGGAAAATCAAAAGCAAAGGTGACATTAATTGTTATATCAATATCCTTAAAGGTGATTCAAGGTTTTATATATCTGGTGGGGTTTCAATTATAGACAAATATTTAATAGATATTAATTCCAGGAGTAATAAAATTATAAAAGAATATATTAATAATATTGATATTAATTGTTTTCCATTAGAATTTACTAAAATTATACTGAGTGGAAAGTCTTATAAAGAATACCCTGAATTAATAAAGTTGAATACAGATATAAATACTGGTAAGTTATATGATAGTAAGGTAACAAAAAGTGATATATATTTAATTTATAAAAATAATTATATTGGTATTTCTGTAAAAGATTCTAATGGTGCAACATTAACGAACTATTCAATAGAAAAGATATTTAATGAATTAAAAATAGAGCATAGTCTGAAAGAAAATAGAATTAATATATTAAAAGGTTGGTTTGGTGGTGATTATAAATATAATAAATTTCAGAGAGCGGAAGCCAATAAGTTATTTTATGATAAGAATAACGAATATTTCAAAAATATTATAAAGTTAATTGAAACAAATGAACAATTAATTACAAAAAAAATATTATCATATGTTTTTCCTAAATTAGATTACGATGTTTATGGATACAATGGTAAAAAATTAGTAAATTTAAATGATCTTTGTGAGAAGACAATGAAACAATCTTGTAATATTAAAAGAGAAACTAAATATGAAACAGATACATCTGCAAAACTCTGGTATTCATTATATCTAGATGATATTAAAAAATGGAAATTCTGTATAAGAGGTAAGAATGAAATATATAAAGGTTCGTTTCAAATATTAGAATTCACAAAGTGTTAATCATATTTATTAAATTTGATTTCTATTTAAGGTTTTTTTTAATAAAAAACTAAATATGTCATTTATTCGTGAAAGAATTTCATATCCTATTCATATATATATTCAAGAATTAAGAAATGATAAATATACATTTCCTAAATGGCAGAGAGAAGATTGTTGGAAACAAACATATAAAGAACAGTTAATTTTATCTATACTAAAAGGCATAGACTTACCTAAAATATATTTAGGAGAAATTAAAGATACAGATAATGTGTATATTATTGATGGAGGTCATCGTTCACGAGCAATTGATGAATTTATGAGAAATGAATTTTCTATTACATTAAATTCAATGAATATATATTACAATAAAAAATTCGAGAAAGATACTAGAAATAAAGGAATTTTAACAAATCAACAAAAAAAATCAATAGATAAATATCATTTAGATGTAGTTACATATACTGAAATAACCGAAAATGATTGTAGAGATATATTTAATAAATTACAAAATTCTAAACCGATGTCAATTGAAGATGTAATTAATAGTTGGCAATCGCCATTAGTAGATTATATAAGAGATATATTAGATTATGTTATCAATGGTAACAAATTATATAATCATTTTGTTAGTTTAAAAATAAACAGACCAGTTAAAACATTAGTTATGAGTCAATTATTAGGATGGTATACTATATTATTTCCTAATATGGAACTTCATCCAGGTGAAGAATATGAAATTGTTTCTTTAAAATACTTAACAAAAGGAAATAATAATAATTCACCTTGTTTAGAATATATTAGAACATACAATAAAGAAATAACTGCTGATATAAAATCTAAATTTATTGAACTGATACATTATATATTAGATTATTATGAAAACAAAAAAATAACAACTTCTGATATGAATACTCTTATACATTCTAAATATAATTTTGATAATTTCAACCTTGATAAATATCATTCATTTTTAGATAATGTAAAGATTTACGATTCATTAAAAAAATTAGGTAATGAATTACAAGAAAAAAAAGATTACGAAGGTAGTAAAAGTAAATTTATTGAAGCTGAAAATCTAAATAGTTCTTATTCTAATAAATTAGAAATATGGTATAAATCCAGAAAAGATGGAGGTAATAATCCTAAAGGTATGAAGAAAAGAATGGAAATTGTTAAAGATTATTGTTTAGATTAAATACCATAATGATCAAATGTTGCTTTAATCACTGTGTGAACATTCTCCACATTCACAGCATTACCAAATTGTTTATAACTATTTTTATCTAGTTCATCTATTTTAAAATCTTCGGGGAATGATTGCAATCTAGCACACTCTCTCGGAGTAATATATCTTTTTTCTTTACCATAAATAGGTATTTGTGATATTGCTACTAACGTAGGGAAATGATGTGCTCTTTTTACTCTTATACCAGATTGGCGAATCTGAATAAAGTAATCAAAGATACTATCATTTGGTTTAATTTTACCTGCTTGCCATTCTAGTTTCCCATAAATTTCCCTTTTTTGTAGAATACATTTATGTTTTTCATACCATTTGTCCCATTGTGGTTTGTATTTTTCTATCAAAGGTTTATTTGCTTTAATATATCCTTTTCTCCATTCAGCATAATTATCAAATTCTTCTTGAGTATGATTATTATAATGTTCATTTATCATGATTACAGGTGAAATCTTTTCTCCAGGTGGAAATATTTTAATCATTTCTTCCCAAGCATTTAATACTTGTAATGTATCTCCATCAATAAAATATTTAGGATCAATTTTTTCCTTTTTATCTAAGAAATCTTCAAACTTGAAATCATCTACTTTTGGTGGTAATATAATATCTGAACCATTATACATATCTTTTCTTACACATACAAAGTAAACCCTTTCTCTTTGCTGGGGTACTCCATAATGATGTGGTGAAATCTCAAATATCTGTAATTTGTATCCAAAATTATCAATCTTCTCTTTGATATATTCTATTACCTTTTTATCTCCTACTTTTAAGATATGTTTTACATTTTCTAAAAACATAAATTTAGGTTTTTTAACTTTAGCGATTCTCATAATTTCATCAAATAGTAATCCCCTATCATCTTCAAATGTTTTTTTCTTACCGGCATTTGAAAATGCTTGACAAGGGAAACCACCGCAAATAATATCAATATCTTCAATTATTTCTTCAGGATCTATTTTCTTAACATCGGGGTGAACTTCAACATCATAATTTAATTTATAATTCGCACGACATGCTTTATCAATATCACATGCTAAAATACATTCACAATTAAGACGATTTAATGCTTGGTGAAAACCACCGATTCCACAGAATAAATCAATATAAGACATTTGATATTCCATTTTTATATTAGTTGTATTTTCTTTACTGCTATTTTGATTATTTGAAATCAAATTTGTATTTTTAATTTCAATTTCACCTTTATCCACTAAATCTTGTAGTTTTTCTTTAACCAGTTTATCAACTTTTTTTTCAACAATATTTTCTATTTTATCTTTGATATTATCACATGGAGTTTTCCTTTGTAAGTGTTTCATATAATGACCTTTTTGTTTGAATGTTTTTCCACATTTCTCGCAACTATAATTAACCATTTTAGTTATAATTAGTTATTAGATTTTAATTTTAAATAATTATCAAATTTAGTTTATTTAAAATTAAATTTATAATGAATATATTAAAATACATTAAATGGATAATGATGAAATAATGATGAGACTAAAACGTCATAATAAATTCTTTGAAGAATTAAAAGATAAAATTGATGATCAAAGAATATATATTTTAGCAAAAAGATATATGGAGATGTTATTCTTTGAACTCATTAAGAATAATATTAAAACCCAAAGTAAATTATAAATTATAAATTTGATATTTTAAATCTTTTATCTTTTCATACAAAATTAAAGATGAATAAATCTAAAAGTTATCCAATTATTCCAAGTGAAAATAATTTTAATCTTAAAAAAAGTAATAGTTTTAATGAATTAAAATTAGATGAATTTTACTTTGAAGAATTTTTTGAAGGAGATGGGGAATTAGGTATAGTATTCGCCAAGCATAAAACTGATATTATCGTTAAAAATATATTACCTAAAACCGTAGCATCAGAAACTTATGGTCTCTACAAATCCATGATATTAATTAATATTGATAATAAAGATATAGAGGGTAAATCATTAGAAGATATCAATAAAATAACAAGAAAAAAATGGTTAAAGAATAATCGCATTTATCTTAAATTTCAAAAACCGATTTATCAAGGAGTTTATACTAGACTATTAAATAATAATCTTATCAAATATTATGATGAATTTGTTGAACTGGGAGCATCATCTATAGAAGATTTTGACTTTGTTGAATATGAAGATCTAGTCAAAATGAATATGAATAAAAAAGAAATACTATCTTTTAAAAACATTAATCCCAATATATGATTATTTATTCTTCTTAATCTGTTAAAATTTGATATTCTTTTTTTATCGGTTCATTAAAATCTTAAAAAAGATGTATTTTACATCGTGGGATGCGAATGTTTTCTTATGCTTGCTTTATGTATTCCCCGAAGAAGTTGTTCGCAGGATGATCAAATTAGTGAAAAATACTCATGAAGAGTTTGTTAGAACAGAAACACTGGATTATCATTGTAATCTTGCTAGACATTTATTATATTTAAATCGTATGTATTTTCCTCCATTGGCAATACAAGAACTCAAAGCTAAGTGGAAATGGAGATGCCCTGAAAGGAGAAGAAATAGTATAGTCCGCTGGACAAGTAGTGATTGGGATTGGAGATGTTCGCGTATGGATCCCCCCCCTTACAAAAATCCAGGTAAAGGCGCATCTAGAGCAGGTTATTGGAACTCAGGTGAGGCTTGGTCTTATTCTATCCTTGATAGAAATCTTGATACTTCTGGATGGTCAGATGAAGAAGAAGAAGAATATTTTGATATGAAATTCGAAAAAAGAAGAGAATATGTCGGAGAATGGTACAAAAATATTCATGAAGGACGATACTTCTTGTTCTTTAAAGAACATGATATTCTATCAAGCGATGTATACGATAAATATAGAAATCAAGAATATAGTGTAAAGTCTATATGGGAATTAGGTGGCCTATGGCAGACAGCACAAGATCTTTTAACGATAGATGGTCCAGGACTAGGTCAGGGGTCAGGTAATCACATAGAGCATATTGAT
>Ga0181404_1000373_pt1 | contig 13809 bp, 10 predicted proteins | sample 27SPOviralmetaG_FD_130133 | JGI IMG/M metagenome (GOLD analysis project Ga0181404, IMG submission 130133) | Marine viral communities from the oligotrophic San Pedro Time Series (SPOT) site, San Pedro Channel, CA, USA - 27 SPOT_SRF_2011-10-25 | ecosystem: Environmental > Aquatic > Marine > Strait... | reverse complement strand
TTTTTAAATAGTTGTCTTCAAAAAGATCTTTTGGATTAATAAGTCCAACTTCTTCTAGCTCTTTTCCATATTGTTCAAAGAATCCACGCGCAGCTTGAACAGACGCAGCCTCTTGTGGCGTCATCTTATCATATGGCACTTCATCAACCATTAAACGACCAATATGATTGTACCACTCATCAGGTGCAAAGCTATCCTTACCTAACTTACGACGAATACGCTCTACATATTCTCCAACAGGAACATTAAAGAACTCAGCAGTAGGATTACGCGGACTTACCTCACGATAGTTTTGATTAATAACATCAAGCGCTTTAAACCAATCACCTTGTCGTCTTGCAGATTCAGTAAATGCAGAACTGCCTACACTTTTGCCAAGTTGATTCATAGCAAAAGGCATTCCATTATCGCCACCAAGCTGAAGCATATCCATCTTAGCCCAGTCTGGTAATAACTTATCTTGTATTGTTGCACGAAGAGGCGTTGGTATTGCTCTCATAAACCAAGAATTAGTAAACCATTCACCAGTAAAAGATAAATCTTCGCCTCTTTTTGCTGGCTCATCAGAGACACTATTAAGATATTCTTTGTATCTACGACCAAAAGTTGCTTGCCTAGCTTGCGCAGAAATAGGTCTATTAAGCGCTGCGCCTATACCGTATCCAAGCAAGCCACCAACAGCCGTCGTGCCCATTGTATAAAGTGCTGCGTCTCCTATTTCATCTATTGGATCTTTACCACCGCTAATCTCAGTAAGCGCTTCAGTAAGCGTAATGCTGCCATCTACAACTGCTGCATCCAGAGCGCCGATTTTAGCAAGGTTTTGAGCGGTAAGATTTTCACCTCGCATTAATTGTTTTGCGCGCGCAATTTGCCTAACGCTGCCTTGAAAACCTAAAGCATTAAGGCCCTTGCCAAGATGCAAAGAAGCAGCAACACCGCCGTAAGGAATAGCAATAGACGCATGAAAACTAGGATCAGTAAGAAATAAGTTAAGACCAGTAGAGCGATTTAATATGCTTTGATTATCATTACGATTCTTAATAAACTCTAATGCAGATAAAAAGTTATCTTGAGAACCAATCCCAAACAAACGAAGATAACGGGCATCTTCTTCATTAAACCCCTGTTTTTCTATTACTGTTTCAACACGATCAATTGACTCTGGATCGTAAGTAGAAATCCTAGAATAGAAATTTAATTGGTTTTTTATTGGATTGAAAATCCTTCCATACTGAGCATTACCTGTCTGCCCTACTGTTGGCACTGTAGACTGCATTGGCTGTCTGCCAATATTAAAAGGTCTTGCTTCTGGAACAGTTATTTTCATTTATTTAAACCAGTTATTATTGGCTTCTTTCTCAAGCTTCCATCATTATTATGTGTGTTTGTATAAAGTTTGTCCCAAGCATATAACGCTGGAAATGCAGCAAGTTGCTGTTCTACAGTCATGGTCTTTATTTCAGTATCAGTGTACTGTGGATAAAGTTCAGTGCGTAATGGGCGCGGTGTAACAGCATGAGCAGCTGCATATTCTTGCTTTAAAGAGCCATCAAGATTATAATAATCTCCATATTTAGAACCCCATGCTTCCATATCAAAAAATGCAGAAGCCAACTGACTTCTATTCATTGTCATAATTTCTGTATCAGTATATTTGGGATCTCGATTTGGCCTTGGCGGTACATTAGTAGGCAAGTTTTGTATCTCTTCTATTTCCTGCAAAGACAAATTTAAATCTTTAGCATTCTTAGATCCTGTATAAACTTCGCGTCGACTTCTAAAAATATTTAATGCTGTTGTATTATCACCAAAAATTTCTTTGTACGTTGCCATGTTAGAAGGATTGTTAATAAATGTTTCTTCATCCATGTGAGGAAGGCTTGCTAAGTAATTTATTTCTGCAATAGCCCTTTCAGCTTTTGGAGCGTCTGCATTGTTAGCTACAGTTAGATTATTAAAAGACTGAAGGGTTAGATCTTGTTTTCTTGTTGATTCAGTTTTTTCTAAAGTCCAAGTTTGGTCGTTAATTATAATAGGTTGAAAACTATCAAACTGATCTAGGTATCCAACCTCATATATAGGAACACCTGACTCAATAGAAGACACAACAGGATTGTATTTTAAATCTATATTTAAAGCAGCTAAGCCTTGTCTTATTCTATTTCTATCAGACAGTTCTTCATTAGCACCTACTCCAGTAGTAAACATTTCAACAATAGCTTTTGACGTAAGCATTAGATTGCCACCAAGAATGCTACCTAAAGTAGAAGCCATTGCATCAAGTGCATTATCTCCTTTTAAAAGATCATTAAACTGACCTGAATCAGCAAGAAGATTTGTTAGCTGGTTTCTGTTTGCTATAATCTCATCATTTGAAAAATAATTATTCCGAGGAAATGCAGAGCTATCACCAATATAAGGCCCAACAACACTAGGATCTTTTTTCATTTTTGAAGTGTAACTATTTATTACAGAAGATATTAAATCTTCAGTAATTACATTACCTCTTACTTTCTGCATCCGAAGCGTTGCTAATATTTCTTTTTTATAATTACTACTCATTGGGTAAGTGTCTAATACTCTATTAATATTTCCACCTTTAGGCAAATCAAGATCTGCTTTAATGTCATTATCAACATTTCCATCGTAGTTTCTAAACTCAAGGGCAATAGACAATGGCTCTACACCTTGCTCCCTAGCAACAAAGTTCATTGCAGAGTATAAAGCATATGTTTCTGGGCTAAGATTTTTACGCATTATATCTAAGTCAGTGCGTCGACCATCTTCGGTAGTAGCTTCAAGATTAGAAAATTTATCAAACACTTGAATTGCATTATTTAAAACATCTTCATTAGTTGAAGTAAGAGCGGATTCCATAGCTACTTTAGCAGATGGAAGTACAACACCTTGATTAAGAGCATCTACAATTTGAGGAAACTCAAGCATATTACCAGCAGTTACAACCTCATCTTTAAATAAATAAGAATCATACTCTGCTAAATCATTAGGGCTAGCAGTAGAAAGATTGCTTTGAATAGCATCTATCTTCATGCCAGTAATATATCTATTATTTTGTTCTGTAACTGCTTGTAGCTTTCTATCTAAATAAGCAGAAGTGCTTGAGGCATCAAACTTGTAAGCCTCCCTAAGCAAATCATAAGCTTCTTTAGCATTGCCTTTTAAATCTGTTTTTTCTTGAGTTACAGCATTTTTTAAGTTTTGAATATCTGTCTTGCTTAACTTTATTCTGTCTACTCTTATTCTAGATTCTTCAGCAAAGTTTTGTCTAGCAAGTCCTATTAAAGTTTGCTGCTTCACTTCATCTAAAGTAGAACCCTCTATGTCTGACAAGGCAGACTGAAAGCTTGCATTTAAATCAGTTGATTTTTTTAAATTAGTTAAACTTTGACGTAATCTGTTTTCTTCTTGTAAGTCAGCTTTACCCTCCATCCGAGATAAAGCCGCTCGTCTTTCGCTAATCTCAGTTGCAAGATTAGATCTCTGTTCTTGAGTCATCCCTTGTATTTGTCTTGCTACAGACTCACCTTGATTACCGCCAATCAAATCAGCTATTGCTTCATAATCTGGTGAGGATTCATCTAAAAGAGCCTCAGAAATAATGTCTATATCAGATGCTTTTTTGCCAGCCGCGTCTAGGTTTTTTTCTACCCATTTTGCTAGCAACTCTGACACTACTTCTTTTTGAACAGACTCGTCTTCTATTTTTAAACCTATGCCAACTATATCTATTACCGATGTCGAGGCGCTTATAGTTGAACTTACTTCAGATAGAATACTATTAGTCTCATTCTCTACATATTCATCAGCAATAGAAGCAAAAGAATCCAAGCCAGCAAGCAAAGTGGGTATGCTTGTTGTTGTCTTGGCTTCTAAAGCTAAAGTTTCTAAATTATTACTACCTATCTTATTAGCCAAGCTACTCATAATATTTGGTTTAGTAAGGCCAAGCTTAAACAAAGATTGATCTGAAGGTGACAGCGTAGAGTATATATCTATAAGATTATTGTTAGCATATAACCCTTCAAGCCCATCAATGCGATCATTGGCTGATCTCCATTGTTTAAATGTCATGCTGTCTGTGTCTTTTAAATCTAAATACCTAGCGCGAAGAGAGTTTGCTAAGCTTGTTATGTCTTCATTAGATGCACCAGCCCCGATAAGATTAACCAGCTTTTTTTCATCAATATAACCAGCCATTAACTGCTGATTTATTAATGCTTTTTTTGCTGCTTCAGCCTGTTTTTTTGCTAAAGACGCATATGTACTAGCTACATATTCTTTCCCAGCTTCTTCAATGTATCTACTATAAGGGGTTGCTTCACCTTCTGAGTTATACATTTCTTGTATGTAATTACTTATACGAGATTTATATTGATCTGCACTTGAGGAGCTAGACGCAAACTCTGAACCTTTAGCAGCAAACTCACTAAGAATAGATTCTTCAAATCTGCGATCAATCATGTTTTGATATGATCTAGCAGCAATAGTTCCAAATGAAGCAGGCGGCGTGTAAGCCACAGGCATATTAGTAGTAGGATCAATAGCAATTATTTTATCAGATGGCTGAGATTGAGCAGCTTTTTTACCAGCAGCTTCTGCATTTTGAGCAGCTTCTCTATATGCAAGTTGAGAAATCCTTGAAGCTGCGTTGCTAATAGCTTCACCTACCTGCGCGCCGCCAGCATCTGAGCGCACAACACCAACAGGCTGATTAAATACTTGTGTCTTTTGTCTAATAACAGCCATTATTTCACCGTTTCATATTGATAAATGCCTTGAGAAGCAGTGCCAACAGCGCTAAACAAAGACGCAGTTAAAGCATTGTCTCCACGCCTTCTTTCAGCCATAGCTGCTGACTTAGACTTCATATTTTGAAACTGAATTTGTTGATCTATGCGACTAGTGTCTTGAGAAATAATTTCTTTTTGTCTATCTAAGAATGCTTGAACACTTCTATCAGAGCCAATATCACGACCAGCAGCAGCAAATGCAGCTATATTGGCTGATGTTGCTAAGTCATACTCTTCCTTTCTTGCCCTAGACATTTGCATAGCTTGCGTTTTGTTTAAGGCTTGATCTGTTTTAATTTGAAAAGCATTTAGCCTAGAGGCTTCTTGTTGAGCCTTTCCAGCAGATATTTGACCAAATATCTGTAAACCAGTTGAGGTTGCTAAAAGTGCTAATGTAACTGGATCTGCCATTAAACTATTAACTCCGCTACTATTCCATTAATCTGTAAGCCTAATGGCTTGTCTTGCTCAATAGTTATCTGTGGATTTCTATTGTATCCCAAGGTCTTTACTTCTTTTTTGCCAGTAAAACTTGAAGCAATAACATCATTTGAGTTTACTTTCATTGAGTCTGTAGACTTAACGTCAACAACAATGTTGGTAATTCCCCTTGAGGTTCCAGTTGAAGGCCCATTGCCCATGTTTGCATCTATTGGATTGCTTACTAACTTAGCGGTAAACTTCTTGCCAAACTCAGCGCTCTCATAGGTATTAACAAAATCACTCACTGCAATTGTATTACCCATAGAGTTGCCATGAACTGTACAGTAATATTTTAAAGAAGCAGGCGCATCGCTAGCTACTACTATAGTAACCTTAGCTCCAGCCTGTCCAGCCGTTCCCGTTGTAGTTACACCAGTTGTATAAGATGCATCTGCACTTGTTCTAAATGCAAAAGGATGCCCAGAGTTCGATGAATCTGAAAGATCAAACACATAAGTATTTCCGCGAGAAAAACTAAGAGTGGGAGCAGAGCCAGATATGCCAGCTATTGCGTATTTATTACCGCCATCATTTACTACAGTAACTGTATAATTTACCGTTGAGGGAGTAGCATATGCAGACAAATCAATGTCATCATTACTATCTACAGTAAACTGATTTAAGTAAGTATATCCACTAGAAGAAGCATACCCATATACATCAACTAGATCTCCGCTGCTATATAAATCACTTGCATCTACTTTATTAGCAACAACAGATTTACTCTGCCATAAGTCTAAGCCTCTATCTGTATCAAACTCACAAAGATGTAGCTTACCATTGCTGTCATATACATTTGCAAACAATCTACTATGTATTGCTATAACAGATCCAAAGTTACCAGACGTGCTAACCCTAGTCCAAGCTGCTCTCTTCTCAGCCCTATTAGAAGTAAACAGAATTAAATCACCATTAGTTAGTGAGAAAGCGGCATATGAATCTGCAAGATTAAATCCACTATGAGCTACAGATAAATACTTTGGAGAATCAATTAAATGAGAAGCTAGAGTAGAAATAGCAGATGCTGTATATGCATCTTCAGAATCACTGTATAAATATTCTCTAATAATTCTACCATTCTTTTGAACAAATATAGTTGCACCATCTATAGATGTTGGCGCTACAAACTCTGTACCATATGGTGTTTGCATTCTTATCTGAGCGTTAGTCGGAGTGATTGCTTGGTTCAAGTAAGTGGGAACATATAGTTCGCCAGTAGAAGTAAACACTTGAAGATCACGATTAGAAATCATGTATCTTATTTCGTGAGAATCACCAGTTGCAGCAACCAAGTTAATTGAATCATCGTCAGCAGCTTCACCTACATCAAAGTTAAAGAAGCTACCAATCTTACTCATCCATATTGTATCAGGTTCAGATAACGTGCCGCCAAAACACAACCTGTTTTCATGGAATACAACAGCAGCAGGATATCCCCTTACAGCAGAGAATGATTGCTCATCCCATGTTGTTGTTGGAGCATGGCAAGATATAGACACATGCCCACCACCATCCTCACTACTAGATGCAGAACCACCAGCCTGATAGGTGTAAGTATTATCATCTATTATTTCTCTAACCTGATCTGTAACATTTAAATTACCACTATTAATACCGCCCGTTGCAGAAGCATCTTGTACTGTAATTGCATCACCTACATTAAGGCCATGATTAATCTGAGTAACCTCAACTGTGCTTGAGCCATCTCTTGTTCTAAGAGGATTTAAAACAGACAAGCGCGCAGAAAGTGTGTCAACAACAGTGCCAGCTATTGTTGCTGCATCTGTTACTGCTGTAATTTCTATTTCCTGCTGATGATATCTAATTATTGTACCAACATGGCCTGATGAGAAATAAGCTGGACTGCCTTTAACTCCAGTATCTATTCTATAACCTCCCGTAGCAGAGGTTGTAGTAATACTGGTAACTGTTTTAAAATACTTTGTTGAAGTTACTGCTGAGTTGCTAGTTGTATTAATGGTTTCACTAATGGATGTTCCGCTTATGTTGGTGCCATTGATTGTATGTGTCCTTGAAGCAATTGTAGAAGGCGTAATTACTATTTGCCTTGCTTCTGGAAGTATTCCAGTTTTTCCAAACTCTCCAACTGCTGAACCGCTAGGCGTCCAAGGCGTATATCCAATTCCTGTGTCAAGTACTGCTGCGGTGACATTATAATAAACAAAGGCTGTAATTGATCCGCTTATTGCGCTTGGGTCAAACAAAAGGCTAGAGCTTTGGAATCTTGAGTATGGTTGATAAGTAACCTTATTATCTGCACGCGCATCAAATGAATAAGTATCTACCTCAAAAGAAGTAAGGCTTGTTCTAATAAGCATTCTAGGCGCAAACAAAGGATGCGATATAAACATTACATCGCCATATTGAGCGGCTGTATATTCTTGCAAATATTGCTGATCAAATGGAAGTGCTGCTGAATCAACATCAGTAGTAAGCGTCTGAACTAAAGTTACATTGCCGTTTGTTTCAAGTTGAAAACACCTTACCTTTTGATGCTCAATAGATATTACATACTCTTCATTGTCATCAAATATAAATTTGTATAAATGGGACTGTTCTGGATAAGTTGAGCTAAAAGTAATTCCATAATCATATATATGCTTTAAGCCTGTTCTTTTCTTTACAGACCCTTCGCTCATAACAATTAAGTTTTCTAATCGTTGGGCCGACTGCCCATAAACAGGTGAATCCGTTCTCATTATTAATGAGTCACTGATTTCTCCATACTGAAAGCTGTTAATTGGAACTCTTACTTTCTGCATTAACTGCGCCTTTCAGCAATAAACCTCGATGTTGTTAGCTTGCGTGTTGTTTGTTGCTGAGAATCAATGTTCCTAGCCTTCATAAACAATGCCGCAGCTTTCTGCTCCATTAACTGGGCAAGCTGTGCATCTCTAGCTAAAGAGATTGCAAAGGAACCAGCAAGAGTAAACTCAATTGCTGTAGTAAAGTAAGAAGGCCAGCTAGACTCAGGCGCTCTCTCAACATAATCTAAGACAACGGTATCGTTTGTATCCGCGTCACAGAATATTTTATTGCCGTAGATATCGTACTTAATTAGTGCATCGTTAATAGTTGCGCTTATTACTGTAACGCAAGACGCTGGAATATGATAAGACGCTGAGAACCTACCCTTTGGGGCAGTTGCTAAACGTGTAAGATTTATTTGAGTTGTAGCAAAGCGCCAACGAAAAGAAGCAAATGAAGTCTGTATTATATCTTCATATAAAGCATTAGCTACTTTTGCTTCAGATGTACTAGCTGCAAAGTCGGTAATCCCGTCAGCACCAATAAGATATAATGCGTTACTTGCAACTTCTAATGATGAATCAGCTACTCTTGGCATGTTGGTTTGGGGGCCGAAGCCCCCACTCCTTTATTAATCGCCATCAGTTTCAGCAATGGCAGTGCCATCTGAAACATCGACTACAGTGCCAGTGTTCGATAGAACATTAACAAAGTTTGTTGTTGGTGTGTTTGTATCACAAACAATGATTACATCACGAACAGAAAGCATGTTTGCTGCATCGTTAAAATAACCGCTTGTGTTTACAGTTCCAATAGCATCGGCAGAGCTATAAAGCCAAAGATCACCATTAGATGCACCACCAAGACGAGTAAGGTTTGCTGAATTATAAGCCATGATTAATCCTCTTAGTTATTATCAAGGACTTCATAGATACCATCGCTATCAATAACGACAGCACCCATAGACATCATTGATGTGGCAAGGTGTGAGACTTTTTCCGCAATATAGTTTACCTCAGTTTGAACATCAGCATTTACGCCAAGCCCTACTGAAGATGTATGGTACGAAAAGTTTTTACCACCAGCTACAGCAGACGTTGAAAAGATCTTGAATCCCAAGAACTCTTTCATTGTCATACCGCCAGCAAACGGCAAGTTCTGAGGGCCAACGTAATCAGAAGAAGCAAACTCATTAATGTTAAACAAGTCAGCAAAACCAGAAGGAGACATAGCTAAATAGCGTTGTCCATCTTCTGGAACGTCAGCATTCCCAAGAGTTTCAAACAATGACAGCAAGTCAGCTTTGCTTACTGCGCTGCCAGTTGCACCAATCTGAGTGCTGTTAGCACCAGCATCCATTGCTGTGACTAAGATTTCATCAGTCTTACGACCGAGTGCAGCAGCAGCAGATTGAGCTACAGCTTGACGCTCGTTGATGTTAATCTTTAACTCATCAAGCTTGTCCATATACTCTGAAGCATAGAAGTCAGCCATTGTTACTTCAACATTGGTATGCGCTAACTCCATTGGAGTTACATTACCGTTGCGAGATTTAGTACTTGCAGTGCCTTTTCCAATTACTTGAAAACGAGCAGTTGAACCTGTGACATTTGTCGTACGCACAGTGTTCCGTAACTTGGAACCCATACGCTGATACGCCATATGTACTTCAGTTTCAAACTGCTTGATAAAGGCTTGATCAATAGTATTAGCCATTTTTACAGTCCTATTAGAAGTTTCAGTTAATCACAGGTATCCGCTTTTCTATCTCAGCGAGGGTATCCTTACGGGCCTCTCAATGTATTACGGGCTGTCGTGGTTCATCATAAACACAATTTTGATCTAAATTGCAACGAACAAATTCAACATACTTATTTCCGTTTTGCATAGACACACCAACAGGATCAAAGCCTAACCACGTTGCCCAGCTTACCATGCCTTCATAGTCAGCAAGAATTGTCATAGACATATGCGATTGGCTTTGATCAAAAAACTCTACTAGCATTTTTGATCCACGCGCTAGCATAGTAAAGTTTTGCCTTATTTTACTGGAAAACATAGCAAACATTTGGGGCCAATCTTGATCTTCGCAGAACCAAAGACCGCCAACAAACAAAAGCTCACCCCCATCTTTACGACAGACGTAAGCCTCAGATGTTTTGCTCATTACTTCTAGTGCAGTCCTTACATCGCAGTATCCAAGTAATTTTATTTCTCTGCGGTTTTCTTTTGAAAGAACTCTCTCAAGCTCATCAATGTGAAAAGATTTAAGGGGAGTCAAATAATAACTCCCCCTTTTTATAATCTTAACCTCTGTAGAGTAATTTAAATCCATCATCTACCTGCTTTATAAAGTTTGGATCTCTATTTCTAGGCTCCCAATATCTTGGGTCTTTCATCATTTCCTGCAAACTTGCCTCTGTTACAGATGGAGATGGGCTAGTATTACCAGCAAAATTACCATCCTTCATTTTTTCCATAATGGTTTCTAAGGCTATAATGCCTTCGTGAGATTCGCACATACGTTCAATAGCTGGCAGTGCATCTTCTGGAAAAAACTTATTAGCAAACATAGACGCAGCTTCAATTCTTGTGCTGGCATTATCACCAAGCTTTGCTGACTCAGCTTCTATATCTGGCTGGCTTCCATTAATTGCCTGAGCATACATCTCTATGCCTTTTTGAAACTCTTCCTGACCGTAGCCGTTTTCAAAAGAATGCTCAGACCACCACTGCAAAAGATCATTGTCAACAGCAAGATCATCGTCAACAATATCTGGAAGCTGATAATCACCAGCAGTTTCTGGCCTATCAGCAAAAGCTTCTGTTTTTATTTCTTCAAGCAAAGCCTCTCGTATTTCTTCATCCTTGCCGCCAAGCTTGGATTCAAGTTCTTTATACGCCTTTGCTAGATCTTCACCTGTTTTATATTTTTCAGGCAACCACTCTGGACGTTCAGGCGCAGCCGCCTGATCTACATCCTCTTGGGTTACAAAGTCACGGCCATCCGCTTCTGCCGCTTCAATTGCTGCTTCATCATTCATTTGTCTTTACTCCTATGTGCATGTGATATGCGCTGCTCAAGAAGGCCAACAATATATCGCTGCCCCTCTATATGCCTTAGCTCTTCTGTAGATACGTTAGGTCCATTAACCATCTCAATAGTTACAGACCTGAGATATTGAAGCACAGCCTTTCCAGTAGGACTGTTAAATATCTGAGCTATGTTCTTACTTATTTCAACGTCTCTATCTATGTGACGCTGTATTCCGTCTATGCCAATATTAGCCTTCGTCGCCAACTTGCATTCCTTGTTGCTGTTGAGCCATTTGCTGTTGAGCCATTTGCTGCGCAACCGCAGCTATTTGTCTACGCTGTTCTTCATCACGAATCAAGCTCTCTGGAACACCAAACTTTTTAGATAAGAATATAGCTGTCTTTTCTGAGTCAATTAACATCTGCATCATCTCAGGGCCAAAGGCTCCACCAACAAGCTCTAAGAAACGCGCAACACTTGAGATATCTTCATTTGCTTGCGCTTGAGCAAGCGGAGATACAGAACGCACTTTAACTTCTCTGCCATTTACTGTAGGTACTTCTATGCGGCCCTGCTTCTTTAGGATGTAAATTACACGCTGAAGTACGGGCTGCACGAGTTCTGCTTGCAATCTCCCAAATGAAGAACCCATTCTCCTAGATAAGTCAGCCATTCTTTCGGCTACCTCAGTTGCAGTTGCAGGAGTTTTGTTGGGATCAGCAAGCATATCCATGAACAAAGCCTTGCGAATATTAAGCCGCATATCATTAAGAACAAGCTGCGCTACATCAAAGCGACCCGCTGCTTGTATAGGCTGAAGTCCAGCAGACCCCATAGCCTTTGGTATAATAGTCCCTGGGACTAAATTAATCGTATCAACATTAACTACACCATCATCTTCCATCTGATATATACCAGAGATAGACATCTGAGCATTCTCAAGAATAAGCTCAATAGTTAAGTTCGTAGTTTTAATAGCAGATAGCGCATTAAGAATAGGTCCACGACCATATACCTCACCAGAACACTTAGACCATCTAAAGCAAATAAAAGGATTAGATCCCACACCCTTCATTTGTTTTTCGTATAGCGTTGTTTTGGTACTCATGCAGAATGCATAGTGATAGTAAGCTTCTTCGTTTCGCTTACTGTAGTCGCGGCATACAAGTTCAAGAACAGTAGTTTCTCTGTCCTTGCCCATTTGCTGCTCGACCTTTGGATCAAACTTACCGTCAGGAAAAAGAATCCGTAGTTCATCAAAAGGAATCTTCTTACGCTCTCTAAACACATGGTCAATCTTATCGTCTGGCCCAGTATCAAGTACGACATGTGGAAGGGGTATTGCGGTAAAGTTTACTGGATTAATTGAATCCCCTTCTTCGACGCACAAGACACCAGTACCAACAGCCAAGTCCATAAAGGATTCATGAACCTCTTGACTAAAATTGGAGTTCTGCAATACCTCGAATACATATTCAGTAACTTCATCTAACTCATTATCAATTGCTTCACGTTGATCTTTTGGCACTTCACTGCCAGACATAAGATCAGCCCACCTAGCAAAGTTAGGTACAATCCCAGACTGCAATCTGCTAGCAAACTCTTGAACACCAACTACCGCTGTTTCATCAAAGATCTTTTCATCTCTGCGCTGTCCAGCTTCTTCATAATAAAACGACTCACGTTGAGGCAGAGCGTATTCATAACACTCCTCAAAGAGAGGAACCCAGTTTTCCCGAAAGGCTTTTGCCTTCTGGTACTTCTTTAGTTTTTGCTCTGCCAATGTATTCATGAGTTAAACCGTCCTAAGAATCCAGCGCCACCAGAGCGAAACAAAGATCTACGACCACGACCACCGCGCATACCGCGCTGTTGCGTTCTTGCAGATAAAGCCTCGCTAATATCTTCACGCTTGCTTTCTGCGCGCTTTTCTACCTCTTCGCGTTTAGCAATATCTGCTTCAACCCTTTGATCTGCTGCTGCTTGTTTTTCTGCGCCAGAAGGGCCACCACCACCAAAACACATAGCTATCTCCTACATTCTAGACCAAACGCTAGCGGATCTTCGCATACGTGGGCCTTTGTTAAACACATCAAAGTTTCTTTTAGCTACTACAGGCTTAGACGGTTTCTGATTATTCATCAAGGCTCGTCCTTCGCCAGCACCTAACAGGAGGTATTGAAGTGCATCATGAATATGCGAATACATGTTTTTATCTGGTTTGTCAGCATATCTTTCACCAGACACCTCCATGCGCTTATACTGATAGCCACCTTCAAAGCCCTTAATAAGCTGTGGGCAGCGCCTATCAATTAAAAATGCTGGCTTACCTTCGGTCATCTTGTTCAGCTGGGAGGAGACTGATTCAAGACGTAGGTCAACAGAGTTGGAGGGCGCTGGAAACGCCTTCAAGCCAGCACCGCGCAGAATATGAAAAGGAGTCGATTCATCAGTCTGCGCTCTAAAGTCTCCCGCTGGATCGCCATAGATATACACATCAGAACACTCTGAAAACCTTGTGGCTATTTCCTGCCTTAATACTTCAGCAAATCTTACAATGCCCATATCGAATGCAACGACTTCAGCTTGGATTAGCCATCTTCCCCTTACCTTTTGCCCTAGCACGGCGGCGGGGGTTAGGCCAAAGTCTAAGCCTACATAAAGGGGCAACGAAGCGGCAATGGCGATTTCTTCTTTTGCAACATG
>Ga0181404_1000370_pt1 | contig 13844 bp, 17 predicted proteins | sample 27SPOviralmetaG_FD_130133 | JGI IMG/M metagenome (GOLD analysis project Ga0181404, IMG submission 130133) | Marine viral communities from the oligotrophic San Pedro Time Series (SPOT) site, San Pedro Channel, CA, USA - 27 SPOT_SRF_2011-10-25 | ecosystem: Environmental > Aquatic > Marine > Strait... | reverse complement strand
TTAGGAAAAACGATACCTCTGCTGGGAGACTTGATTTTGATAGTATTAAAAAAGAAATCCTTGAAGAGTGTCCTGAAAATTTAGTTCAAGAGAGAGAAAAATATTGGATTAATAATACAGAATGCGTTAATGTTATGCGATACAATTATAATGATTTAGAATATAAAAGAAGAAGGAACGAATGGATAAGATCTTGGGGAAAACATACTGGGTCTGATAATAATATGTTCTTTATTAATTTATTCTAATGAATGTAGAATTTAGCCTGTGTTTCTAATGAATGTCTGCGGAAATCTGCTAATGTTTTCATTTTAACCCTTTCACTCTGCGGAATACTTTCATATGCCTTTGTCTCGATTACCTTGGCGAGAGTAGTGGGGGAAACTCCCTCCATACCATTCTTTTTGAAAAATTCAGTGATATTATGGCTCATCGTATTTCTGGATACACTAAACATAGGCATCATATTAGTTGCGACCTTCGCCTTTTCTTTTAGAAGTCTTTTCAATAATTTATCTTTAATAACGATTTCATTTGTTCCATACCTGTCGGAGGTCTTATAATTTGAAAAACTAAACAACACTTTCTTTTTACCCACAACAACATAATTCTTTGTTAATTCTTTTTTCTTTAATTTCCTAAATTCATTGTGATCTTTTACATAAATTAAATCTGCTGCTTCTAACCTAATAGGATATATTGTATAGATACGAAGAAGGATCTTCATATCTAAATCACTCTGGTCTGCTGTATCAATATAATTTACAACAAGTTTCATAACTTCACTAAATTCTGGAAGACTTTCCTTGGTTTCCTGTTTCATTTTGTCCCTATATGTTTCTATTTCCTTTTTTAGAGGATCTGTTAGTAAATCCATAATATCCTTGAAGAGTTGTGTTTCTTGACCTTTATAGAAATCAATAACCCTGATAGCAACAAGAACAGAAGTTAAATAGGAACGCTGGGATGCAATTCCAATCGTAGCCCCCTTTCGCCCTTTTAGACCCTTTATAATCTCTAATAGTTCATCAGCGGACTTCTCTTCTATCCATGTCATCTGACCGAATAATTCTGGAATATTTCCTGTGATGGCTTCGTGTAATTTAGTGATATTATTTTTATGCTGATAAAGTGTATTCGGTGAGGGTTCTTTTTTAATTTCCCGCCTTGAATATCTTTTTGAATACATCGCTTCTAATTCACTTTCAATTGACATCGTATATTATTAATATAGATTTTATTGTTTAAATAATGAAATTTTAAAAACATATCAGAACGTATATATATCTACGATCACCTATTTGAATTCAAGAATCCCAATACAATTCTATTTCCTATGAAAACTTTTACAACTTCTTAAAATGTGTTCTAAATATACGACCTCATACGTTTTTTAAAAGAGCAATATAAAAATATATTCCCATGTTTAATTAAAGAATGGTTCGTATTATTAATATAAATGCCTCCTCTACCCGTTCAGACACCGAATGCGACAGCCTCAAGGGAACTTATATGGGAAATGATTCTTATGAAACTATTATTAGTGAAGATTGTGATTACTTTTGTGAAGGTGTCCCCATATTTAAATTTAGAAAGAATCCCTTTCACAAGGAAACCCTGAAAAGAGCTTGGGATAATTGTAAATATATGGCGAAAGCGTCAAGAGGTCGTGGGGCTTCTGCTGGTCCCATAGACCCCGAATCTGTTTATTGGAAGAAAAGGGAAATTTATAAAATGAATAAGTGGAGAGCATCCTATATGGTTAAAGATAAAAAAACAGGTGAAATGAAACAATCTAAAATGCAGGTTAATAATGAAGTCGCATCACAACCCATAGGATATTATGGGAAAACGAAAGGACTTGGGTCAGATTTACCTTGTAGATTATCACACTATACAAGAACACATATGAAAGACTTTGAAAATGCTATTCCATTCTTTAGAGCAATAGGCGATAATTATAATGAACTGATGCCCGATCAATACGCATCACAGATGGAAAGAGCAACTAAAAATGATTATCATATCCACGAAACACCCTTTTCAACTATCACAATCAATAGAAATTTTAGAACTGCTCTACATAAGGATAGTGGGGATTACGGGGGATGGGCTTGTTTATCTGTTTTAGAAGAAAATAAATATCACGGGGGATTGTTTGTTTTACCGAAGTTTAAAGTTGCAATTGATATGAGGCACGGAGATCTTTTAGTTGCTGACGTCCATCAATATCACGGGAATACTGAACTTTATGAAACAGAAGAAGATAAAAAATATAATGATGAAAATCCACAACAGACTTATAAAGATAATCTGGGTGTAGGGGTTCTTGGTTTGAATAATAGATTTACAAGGATCTCTTTTGTATGTTATTTAAGAGAAGATATTATTAATTGTGCTGGTTATAATAAATTTGTTATTTCTATGAAAGGGTCTGAAAGACTTCCTAAATGGTCTAATACTGAATATAAACATTTTGAAGCGGTGAATGGAAAAGAATTAACCTATGATTGTGAAAGTTGTAAGAAAATGGTTTCATATCATAATGTAGCCAAGACCCCTCAGCATTTAGCGAAGACTGGTTGTTTCTTATCACATATGAAACTACTGAAACATATTGTAGATTATAAGTTAAATAAAGTTATCGTTGTAGAGGATGACGCTTTACAGATAAGAGGTCTTCCAGAGGTTATGCCTGATACATTCTGTTATTTAGGGGGATTTATTGGAAATAAAAAGATAACAAGTAAAGAAAAGATTGAAATAGAACATAAACAAGGATTAAATACTCTTGATGAAAAATATAGAATGGTCTGCTGTCTGGCTTATTATATTCCTAAATGGGAGATCGCCGAAGATCTTTACAATAAATTAATGGGATTGAAACGTTGGAGAGCTATAGACGTAAGTCTTCCTAATTTATTACCTGAAACTAATTATATTTATCCTGCTATTTATATCGAAGAACCCTATGAATCACAGATTATGAATAAGAAAAAGAAGAAATTCGCTAATGAATTTTATGAATTTAAATAATAAAAATAAAATCTTTATTATGATAAATGAATGTTTTAGAATTATTTTCAGGAACAGGTTCAGTAGGGAAATGTTGTAAAGAATTAGGATGGGATGTAGTTTCAGTTGATTTAATTTTACCCGCCGATCATCAAGTAAATATAATGGATTTTGATTATAAACAATATCCTAAGGACTTCTTTGATATTGTGTGGGCTTCACCTCCCTGCACTGAATATTCTTGTATGAATTATTGTCGCCCTGAAAAAAAACCTGATATTCAAGGAGCAAATAAAATAGTTAAAAAAACTCTTGAAATTATAAATTATTTTAATCCTGAATTATGGTTTATTGAAAATCCCCAAACTGGACTATTGAAAAAACAATCATTTATGGAAGGACTTCCTTTTTATGATGTGGATTATTGTATGTATAATCATTTAATAAGAAAAAGGACTCGTATATGGACGAATAAAAAAGATTTTGATAATTTATTATGTGATAAAACCTGCGGATTAATTAAAGATAATAAACATCCTGCATTTGCAAGGATGAATATTAAGGGACAAAATAGATTACATTTACGATACAAGATTCCAGAAGATTTAATTTATTCATTATTTTTGAATTAAAAATAAAATCTTTATTAAAGTAAATGGAAAAAGAAATCCCTGATTTACCTGTTGCGAAAGTTTCTAAAATCTTAACAGATGAAGAATGCCCTAATGTTTCTATCATTATCCCCTGCTATAAAAGAAAACAATTTGCTTCATTAATGATGTGTAATATTTTTCATATGGATTATCCTAAATCTAAACTTGAAGTTTGTATCCTACAAGATGGTCCCGAAGATCTCCTTAGCCCAATTGAACTTGAATTATTCAAGGAAAAGTGTGGATGTAGAATCAATTATAAATATGAAAAAGATGTCAGGAGAACTATTGGGGAAAAAAGAAATCGTTTAGTGAAGATGGCTACACATAAGATTATTGCTTGTATGGATAGCGATGATATTTATATGCCGACATATTTAAGATATAGTGTATCTGCTATGAAAGAACATAGGGTAGGAATCACTTCATCTGCTTCTATGATGTTCTGTTTCCCGCAATATGATTATAAACTTACAGGGATCAGGTGCGGTCATAAAAGACAAGCACACGAAGCCTGCTCTGTCTTTACTAAAAAACATTGGCGATCTATGGGAGGGTTCGTCAGTAAAGGCTCTGGAGGCAATCAAGGTGAGGGCGTGAAAATGATAGATTATAATGAAAAGAATATGGTAAATTTAGATATTAGGTTGTTAATGATATGTATCGTTCATAGTGTAGATGAAGGAAACACAATTGATAAAGAAAGGTTTAAGGACTGCAATATGGATGGTTCTATTGAGGATCTTCCCCATTTGGATCTTCTGAAAATGATTTTAGGGACTTCTTTAAAGGAAGGGGATTCTGGGGATAATAAATCTTTAAAAGATCAATAATAGAGATCTTTTCACCCTGATTATTATGACGGAGCATATATCCTAATCCCCCTTTTATTGCATGGGGTTTTAAATATCGCATTCTACTATGCGACCATAATCTTCCATCAGGATAAATTAAATAATTGGGATAACCTGGTATATCCATTTTAAAATAAATAAAGAGCAAATCTTTATATTCTCTTTAGTCGAATGTAATGACAAATTTTCCGTGTTTCACATAAAGAGGAATAGCACTTTCCTTAATCTTTTTTTTCTTTTTTATTTGGTTCTGAACTCTTTTAGGAATTTTTAATTCAATCGGGTATGCTAATTTAGGATCATTATTAAGACCTTCTATTGCTTTTCTTACTGATGGGATTCCCCCGTGTTTAGAAATATATACAGCATCATTATAAACATCGTCGAATGAAATATATGAAGAAGGCATTAGATAATAATTATTTCTACAATAATTAATTATCTTTTTACTTCGTGACATTACTTCATCTTTTTCTTTAATTGTTAATGTTTTCATAGGGTTCGGATTTTCTAAATATCTAATAAGATCTTCTTTCGTTTCACAGAAGAAGTAATCCATATCAGGATTAATTTTATCAAAATAATTAAGACAATCAATAATTTTCATTTGTATCTGGGATTTATTATATTCATTGCGATTCGTGATTGGAAGTTCGAAGACACTGATAATGTCGAAGAGTTCTTTACGTGAGTGGCTATTGTGGATTTTCATAGTATATGATTACTTATATTTTATTCTTTAATTTTGAACGCATATATCTTTCCCTTTTCTGCTTACATAATTTTTCTTTATTCTTTTGATAATATTCCCTACGCTTTACATTAACCTTTTCCTTATTCTTATTACGCCACTCTGACGCTTGTTTTATTCTCTTTTCTTTATTTTGTTGGTATCTTATCCTTGCTTTTTCATTCACCATTTCTTTATTTTTTCGATAATATATTTTATACATTTTTTTAGAGTGTTCCTTGCGGTCAAAATTCAATCGGTTTTCATTCACACATTCAGGATAAACATTATTAATATAATGTGATTCGTGAAGTGATCTTATATCCCAATCATTTTCACATTTCATTAATGGTATAATTACCGCATTATGTAAATTTAATTTCATAGAGGAACATCCTTTTCCTTTTCTGATACCAAAATTATAATTCCTTTCATCACGTTTATGGGTTGAAAGTCTGTCTCCAAGACGCTTTTCACCAGTAGAACCCACATATCGGTTGTCGTTAATATCCTCTAAAAGGTAAATCCACGCTTCATCATTCACCGGCATTCTTAATATGAAACACGAACAAATCTTTAAGTGTGTTTGTGTTTCCATTTTATACCCGAGGGATAGATAATAAAATATTTTATCAGAGGTCGTTCAGAATTTTTTTATGAATAAAGATAAATGATACATCAAATCTTTATTAATATTGGAAGAGGTGAATTAAAAGATATTTCAGAATTCAATTGGTCGCACGAAAAAACGAAAGTATATTGTAATAAAAAAGAAATACAACATACTCTTTGGGGTAAAAAAGAAATAGAAGATCTTATTGAAAAATATCCAGAATACGAAGAATTATATTATGGATTTAGATATGATATACAACGAATAGATTTCGCAAGATTATTAATACTTTACGATCAAGGGGGTCTTTACCTTGATTTAGATATTCAACCATTTGAAAATGAAGACATTAAATATATATTTGAAAAGGATTTCTTTATTGCTCGGTGGAATAAAAGTCATTTACCTTATAATGCGATAATTGGCTGTAAAAAAGGAAGTCCTCTAATGTTAAAATGTATGAAAGAAGTTGAAAGATCTTATGAAGAAAAAAGTGAAATGGAAATCTATCATAAATGGAAAGCAAGGTTCGTTTTTCAAACGACAGGTCATTATTGCTTACATAGAGCGTTGAAGGGTGAGGTTGAATATTCGCCTTGCGTTTCCATTTATAATAGTATTAAAAATATATGTGAATGTTGCCCGAAAGGTCAGGCACACTTTATGGATGGTTCTGCTTCAGTATGGTATGATAAAGAATTTAAGGGGACTGATTAGATTTATACCTGAAGAGCAATTCCATTTCCAGAAATAACAATTCGGCGAAGATGCATACACCAACACATCCAGAGCTTATCAATCGTAGGAGCAGATGTTTCCTGATATTCCACTTGAAGATTGAAATCAGTTCCGCGAGTATCATATACTCCCGATTGGAGACTGAGGGCACGACCGATAGCGAAGTTCTCCCTGAACTTCTTGAAAGAGAAAGGCATTATTCCCCCCATCTGTAATCCCTTCTCGAGTTCAATGAGCGGTTGCGAATCTACTGAATTTTTAGTTGATAATTTATTACAGAATACCTTACGATTAGGATTTAATTTCCCGTCGTAAAATAACTGATACGATGTAAGTGCATCTACGCAACCTACAAGACCAGTTCGCTGTGAATGATTCGCATTCCAAGCACGAGTAGAAGCATCGCTTTCTAAATCATAATGGGTAATGTAAGTAGTTGCTGCTTCAAGAAGTTCCTTAGTTCCCGAACTGGAAGCATCCGTAGGGATACATAAAACAGACTTCGCCCGAGACTGGGATAGAGGTAAGCGTAAGTTCGCAACACGCTCCGAAGCCAGTTGGGAGATCTTGTAATTAGTTCCAGATAGGAAATCATAATTCATAGCCCCACCACCCTTCATCATCTGCGACAATTTAGAAGTGTATCCCTGAGGCATTTCAACCTGCTGTAATATCATTTCAGCATTCTTGATTAAATAAGTTGGAGTGTATGTAGAAGCCTTTTCAATCGCACGAGCGCAGACAACTAATTCCTGTGTAAAGTCTGCTGTTGGACGATACGAACCATTTAGAACGACCTTAACAGCATTAAAGACTCCCGCTTGATATTCTATCCGACTAATTATTGCGGGTGTCGCATCACGAGTAGTATCAGCATTTTCTATACCAGTAGAAGCATTCATAAAGGTAATTTCTTCACCAATACAGAATGGGAAACTATCTACGTCTTCTCCCCAACCCTGACAATTATCACGCCTGACAAAGAACTCTCTGAAAGCAGAAGCATTCGCTGCTACTGGAAACTGAGGAGCAGAGTTCGGTGCTGCTGGAGCAGCAGTATCATCTGTTCCATTAGAAGACATAAAGAATGGGTTCATAGCAAGGTGTCTGTATCGCGAAGTCTGGTCTAAGGTGCGGAATACCCTTCGGGCATCTTCGAAAATAATTTCTACGACTAAGCCCTCGGTCATACCAATTGGAAAGACCTTCTTGTTGGAAAATATCCCTGTATTCAATTGCAGGAGACCCTTGACATCAAGGTATTCATCATCAGTGAAAGCGGTGCTGTATGATGCCGAACCATCCATACTTTTAAAGTAAGGATTTTCTTCAAGATTGTTCTGTTGGGTGTGTTCTAATCCAGTTGTGCTACGGGAACGTTCGCTGAAAACAGTCGCACCTTCCGTGAGGGCACGCTTTGCTTTTAGAGTATCATTAGTTTCATAATCATATTTCAGTGCAGTTAGGACATTGTAATTTTGATATTCCTCCAATAAAATTCGACCCGCTCCGCCAGAATAGATCCTAACGTCTTTGATTAAAACGTGCATTCCCGTCTCTGCGTCCAATTGAAGACGAGTAGGATCATTTACAGCATCCTTCTTTAACTTCACTGTTAGATTTAGGTATGATTCGCTTGGCTGGAAGAAGTTAATCCCAGCAGGGAGTTTAAATTCACATTTTTGCCCTGGTGAATATTGTAAGCCGTGCTCGGCGGGAACAGAAACTTTGGTTTGTGAAATTGGAATTTTGTCATCGCTCGTCCAAAAACTCATAGATATTTATACTTCTTGAAATATAATATTTTGAGAGTAAAAATTTTAAAAAAATTTAAATAAAAAAATCTCCAATCATTCGAGTATTAAACCATTTACTAATTGAAGTCTTTGAATTATAATTTGTAATTTCAACCTTATGCTCTGGATACATTTTATTAATAAATTCAATAATATAACTTAATTCTTCCCAAGATCTCTTATGGATTGTTTTACCATTAGGAACATTATATTTATCCCCTTTACGCTGATAATCATTAAAGAAATAATTAGGATTAGTTTTAGGAGTTGTTTTTATTGTTAATGTTCCGTCTTTATTTTTTTTACATTCAGGTATGAATTCTTTATAATCTACATCGAAACCGAATAAATGTAAAATTCTGTATCGGTCTAATGAACTTAAAACAGCAGCAGAACCACTACACCAATTCCTTATAAATCTTAAACTTGATTGTGGGTATTGTATAAGATCTTCTAAAAAGAAAACCTTTTTAACATTAATATCTTTATACACTTCCAACATAGAGCGACTTACAATATAAAAAGAACACTTTTCACTTTTCACGAATTCTACTACTTCTGGATTCTTGCATACGATTGTATCAACATTCACATATATATCAGGATACCAATCTATTTTTTCCCAATATCTAAACGCCATTCCTGTGCCAACGATATCATATTTTTTACGATCTATCTTCCGAAAATCAAAATCTTTCAGTGAAGAACCATTACCAAATATACAACATTCTTTCATTTTATCTTATAAAGATTTTATTTTTATATATATGAAATTAAAATATGTCAGAGTCAGACGATATGATCCAAATTGATAAGATGTCAATAGATCAAGCAGCAGGAGCATTCGTTATGATTGCTGGTGCGATAGGATCATTATTATTAGTTATATGGCAGAGTAAGTGTCATTGTAAAGTAAATTTATGTTATATTTTCACGTGTGAAAGAAGGCCCCCTAATGAAGAAGAAATGAAATCATTAAAAGACCAAGGTAAAAAATTAAAGGATATGAAGAAAAAAGAAGATAAAATTCTGGAAAAGGAAGAGGAAATATTAGAAGAAGTTCAGAGTCCAAGGCTTCTTCCTAAGACTTCTAAGGAAATGGAACAAGAGGAAATCATTGATAAAAAATTAAAGGAATTACTTTAAGCGACTTTAAGAACACAGCAATGACCTTGTTTAGAATGTAATTCTACTGCCGAACATTCTTCTATAATTTTATCGGTTGCAGGCTTCACCTCTGTCCAACTTGGATCATCATAATTATCAAATAAAATTAATCCACCAGAATTCATAAAAGGTAAATAATTATAGAAGTCCTTTTTAACACCCTCACCTGAATGATCTCCGTCAATAAATAAATAATCTATTTTATATTGTGATACTTCTTCTAAGACTTCTTCTCTCTGTGAAAAACCTTTAATCAACTTGTATTCGTGATTGTGTGGATTATTCTCGTCTATATTTTTCTTGACTATATTAATGTGGTCTTCTAAATGAACGTTTCTATGACGATCATATTCATTACCATAATATCCAGTAAAAGGATCTATCCCTATATAGAAACAAGATTGATCGTCTTTCATTTGTTCTATAATAGACCCACCATATAACACACCGATTTCAGCATATATTTTTGGATTATGTTCTTTTTTTAGATTTATCATATAATCAATGTGGGGTGATTTACAGATTTCGCCAATCATTTATATGTGATATCTAAGATTAAAAATTTAAATTGAAAAATAAAAAATTAAAAATATTTTAAATATTATATTAGCCAGATTAATCGGCATTAAAAAATTATTTAATTAAATGTTTCGCATCTACTTTTGCTGCCTTGCCTCCCATCACTGCGGAGTAAATTCTTGCAACTCCCCATTGTGAAGCTGATTTAACTTGTGGTCTTACAGACTGCGGATTCGATCTAAATGCCCCCTGACCTTTCTTTTTTATAGTTCTTAACCCTGATACTTTGTATCCAGTTAATCTACTGATTTCCGCTATGGAGTGTGAAGTATCCTTTTTAAAACCATACTTCTTGTTGAACTTTTCTTTATATGTCGGCATCCTTTAACATTTAAAATAAAAATAAATTTGATTCTTTATTAATAAAATATTTGTAATATTTTATTATGAAGTTGGAGGACATGTATCAGACAACTTGGTCTCTTGGAAATGTAAATCATCTTCCCTGTGGAGAACTACCAGAAGAATATCAAGGAGATCCTTATATGAAATATTCTAACTTTGAGCGGGAAGAACATTTCTACGATGATAGTAATTTCTTTGGGAATCCATTTGAAGAAGAAAGATCTTTTAAACCGATGCGGAGATCTAAATCACACGAAATATTAGGCATAGATGAAGATGCTGATGAAACTGAAATTAAACAAGCATTCAGGGATAGGGCGAGGGAGACACATCCAGACCGCGGTGGAAGAAAAGAAGATTTCCAGAAGGTCAGAGAGGCTTATGAATGTTTAATTTGCTGAATTACTTTCATAAATCTTCTTTCACTATGACCCATTTGTGTATTACACCTATGACAACATATCCATCTAAAATAACCCGTTGTGTGATTGTGATCCATAGATCTTCTTGTAGAAGTAGCACGTTTATCATCTGTTAAAATTCTATCGCATATTTCGCATTTTTCAGTATTAATAAATTTATCATATACCATTTCGAGATCATCTTTCAATTTATATGCTCTCCTCCATTCGCTCAATCTTTTAGAACGTTTTCCCTTAGGGGTCTGCCAGTATGCTTTAAGTTCTTCTCTTTTCCTTTTGTTATATTCCCGCATATATTCTTTATGATCATATACCATATTAATATTATTTATTGTTAAACCTTTATACCTCTTCATTCTGTTGAATCTTCATTTAATTTATCTGTAAAATTCTTTTTAAAACTATTATGAATTTCATCCTGTTTATTCATTTTATCTTCGAAGAACTTTCTTTGTTCTTTTAACTTAAATTCAAGATCTTCAATATTTTCACTTTGAATTTTTATTTGTTTTCTTAATGAATTCATTTCGTTATTGTGTTCTTCTATTGGAATCATTCCCTTTCCTTCCTTTACCTTTTCTAATTCTTCTTCAAGTTCTTCTATTTCATCAATCTTATTTCTAATTAGATGTTTAAAAGACCTCAATCCTACTCTATCATTAGGCATCTCGGGACGGGATTCTAAATAAACCATAGCAAGAAACATTCGGCATATTGTATCAATACAGAGGTATAACATACTATCGGTCTTCAATTTACTATAATTCTTTTTCTGGTTCTTAACCTTTTCCTTTGTTAGATTGGGGACTAATAACATTAATATATCCCACTTATTAATAGCAGAAAGTTCATCTGGCGTTTGGATATTCTTTTCATTAATATTATCTACGACTTCACTTAAGGACATTATATTCATTATAAAAGAACATATGTTTAAGTATATTTAGAATATATAACACTAAATAAAGAGTTGCGTTATAGAACGTATATTTAGACACGTTTTAGAGAAGTTGTAAAAGTTTTCATAGGAAATAGAATTGTATTGGGATTCTTTGAATTGAAAATGGAAACGTATATATATATACGCATCAATACGCCATTTACTTCTTTCCTTTTTTATTGTAATTTTTACCGAAGACTTCCTTAGGTTTCACTTTCTTATTTTCTGCAACCATCTTAGGAACTTTATGTTGTGTATCCCCGCAAGACGAACACTTTTCACCTTTCATTTTTTTCACAGGTTTATCTTTTTTTTTACGACCATACATTTTTTAATTTTATCATATAAAATAAAATATATACTGAAATTATAAATATGTCGCTCATAGTTGCTACAAGTCGCATTGACGAAAATACTCTCCCTGGTAGTGAAACACCTTCCAATTTCAAGAACTTCTTTCGGTCTCCGATTGAAATAGAGGCTGATAGTGAAATAGCGGTTCAATCTGTAAAAGTTCAAAGGACAGGAAACATTACCATTGAAGAAGATGATTTCTTCTGTCATTATTTCGGGACACTACCCGAAACATTAGATTATCCAAGTCTTACTTGCTTTTCAAGAACTATTAAACCAACTCGAGGAACTTATTCCTTATCGGGATATACTAAACATATTAAGGATACTCTTAACGGACAATACGACGATCCAAGAACTTTCGGGGGATATTTAGTAGATATGCATACGAGTGCTTCTGGTGAAGAACTTGGATTAGAAATTTCTGCTGTTGATAAAGGTCCCGCCACCACTGATATCAAAACATTAATAAGTTCTACACCTACATACAACTTGAAGAATCCTACTGATTGGTATGACAACGACATCGTCAAACCTTCAAGCGGTTTCAGTTGGACTTCTTCCTCTGGTGTCTTTTCACGGACTACTGCTTCTGGAACTAAATTAAATAATACTGAAGCCGTTGGTATTCTTAAAGGTGCTCCTTTCGGTTTAAATGATGGTGAATTAAAAGTAGAAACTAAAACTGCTGCTACTGCTCCTTTCGCAGTTGGATTAACAAGACCCCAGATCCAAATTGAAAGTTATGAAAATTCTACCCTTATTGATGGAATCCGAGGTCCAGGGATTAGGGATTTAGATACCCAGACATCATCACGCGAAAATAATGATACAACGATTTTAGATTATCAGGGTGGCGACACTATAAATGGAACATATGAAATGTATGATTATGTTTTTATGCTGGATGAAGACGATGAAATTACTATCGCGGAAAGAGTATGGGATACGGATGTAGAAGTTTCAGTAATGCAGGAAATGGAATATTGGGAAAATGGATTCACAGGATCTACGGGTGCGAAACTAACGAAGGCTGAATTCAATGCTTCGTGGGATGGAATTCAATTCAAGGGAAAAGGCGATGAAATAGAATTATATTTTAAACAGAATGGAAAGGATGTATTTGATAAAGTAGTTTCATCTACGTTCTCCAATGCTGCTGGAAGATCTTTCAATCCTATTGGTTCTACCTCCTATGCCTTGTATCCCCAATTTAATATTCAAGCGGGATATATGACGGTCACTAAATATGAAAGTTCAAATACAATTAATACTTATTCTTATCCCACTTTCACAACGGGGGAAAATGGATTTTATAGATCGGGTGATGATGCTTTTTCTAATGAAGCATTTTACGGACTTTCAGCAGAAACTTATGTTTCATTGAAACCTGCTCTATGTAGTAATTCTATTCAGCAATTAGTAGAGCAATGTGATAGTAGCGATCAGAAGTTAAAACACGAGGATGTAGTGGGGGGATATGTTTATGCTGGTCTAAATAGTGCGAGTGGTGTGGATTTCGTCCATTTATTTACTATGAATAAATTTATTAGTGGAGCCGATAATGATACATTATTGAGGTCCCAAGGGTTCCCTAATATGTCTGGAAGACTTGGTTTCGTTGATAGAGCATTCATT
>Ga0181404_1000368_pt1 | contig 13914 bp, 17 predicted proteins | sample 27SPOviralmetaG_FD_130133 | JGI IMG/M metagenome (GOLD analysis project Ga0181404, IMG submission 130133) | Marine viral communities from the oligotrophic San Pedro Time Series (SPOT) site, San Pedro Channel, CA, USA - 27 SPOT_SRF_2011-10-25 | ecosystem: Environmental > Aquatic > Marine > Strait... | reverse complement strand
GCAGAACCGAAATTGCCCAAAGCGCGAAAAGCCAATGTTACAGGTGGAAAGAAATCTTGGACCGTCCAAGACATCGTCAACATGCCTCTCGCTGAATTCGAGAAGCATAAAGTCGATATCTTACGGGCGCAGGCTGAGGGATCGATCCGCCGTTAAATTAATTCTCTTGTGAGGACAATATAATGGCTTTTTCATTTTTCTCTACGGGTGCGACTTCTGAAGTCAATTTCATCCCTGAAGTATTTAGCAAGCTTCTGCAAGCTAAGTTCTATGGCGCGTCTGTTCTGCCGAACATCTCTAACACCGACTACGAAGGTGAGATTTCCGGTCAGGGCGACAAGGTTGTTATCCGCACGGTTCCTGCCGTAACGATCAACGACTATGCCGGTTCAATCACGACTCAAGAGCTGACCACAGCTAAAGTTGAGTTGCTGATCGACAAAGCGAAGTACTACAGCTTCAAAGTTGACGACGTGTTGGCAGCTCAGGCTGACATCAACATGTTGGAAGCTGCCAGCTCTGACGCTGCCGAAGGCATGCGCGTAGCTGTTGAAACTCAAGTACTGAGCGGCGTAGTTACTGGCGCAACCACCATTGGTGCTCAAACCACTATCAGTGCGAGCAACATCCTGACTTCGATCTTGGATCAAGCGAAGGCACTGGATGAGCTGAACATCCCAGAAGAGGGTCGATTCATCGTCCTGTCTCCTGAGTTTGTTTCTCTGCTCAAGCAAAGCGAGCTGCGTCAGGCTTATCTGACCGGTGATGACACCTCTCCTCTGCGTAACGGCAAGGTCGGTGTTGTTGATCGCTTCACGGTGTACCAGAGCAACATGCTCTACACCCCAGGGTCAGGTGCTGATTCTGGCTACACCCACGTTCTTGCGGGTCACCCCAAGGCTATCTCCTTCGCGTCTCAGTTCACGAATACTGAAACTGTTCGCATGGAGTCTACCTTCGGTGATCAGGTTCGCGGCTTGAAGGTCTTTGGATCTAAGGTCGTAACGCCTGACGCATTGGTCGTAGGTAAGTGGACCTAAGAGGTCTACTGGATGGGGGCTGCTTTCGCAGCCCCTTTCTCCATTAACCAACAAGTGAATTTTATGGACGTTGCAACAAACAAAGACGAAGTCTACGAGCAGGCGCTAAATCAATTCGGCATGAAGCTGGATCGACGCCTGAAGCTTTCTGATCTTCAGGATCAATTGCAGCGGCTAGAGAAAGAGCGGGATGACCCCACTCCAGCACCGAAGGTCATGAGACCCAAGACGGTGAAAAACATCATCACGGGCAACGTCTTTAGTTACGACGATTTGTTCGCGGGAAATCCAGACTTAGAAGTCATTGAATGGGAAGAAGCTGATGGCGACGATTAAAGTCATTGATCTGTTGGATCGAGCTTCGATCCTGCTTCAGGACACGAATCACACGCGCTACCCAAACGCGGAGCTTCTGAAGTTCTTCAATGACGCCCAGAATGAAGTGGTCTTGCATCGTCCTGACGCTAACAGCGTCAACGCGACTCTCGCTTTAGCCAATGGCAGCAAGCAGTCCCTGCCATCTGCGGCTCTGCGATTACTGGATATTGTTCAAAACGTGGATGGTCGATCAGTAACCCAGGTTAGCCGAAAAATACTCGATGAGAGTCTCCCGGACTGGCACAACGCAATCGCGGGAACGAATGGGATAGAGCACTTCATCTACGACCCAGCCGACCCGAAGAACTTTTATGTTTACCCCAAAGGCGTCAGCGGCACTCACTCTTTAGCGATCATTTATAGCGCCACCCCTTCAGCTATTTCGATCAGCAATTTCAGCACTGACACTCAGACAATTAGCTTAGATGACGTATATGCAAACGCTGTACTGGATTACATCCTGTATCGGGCTTACCAGAAGGACGCTGAGTACTCTGGCAACGCAGCTAGATCGCAAATGCACTATCAATCGTTTGCCCAATCGCTAGGGATAAAGACTCAAGCTGATGGCGCGACGACACCTGTCCCGAAGAACCCAGACGCGCTTAGCGGGAGAATGTAGTGAAGTATTCAGATCTATCAATTTACATAAAGCCGGAGGTTCAGGGTGCTCCAGACTTCCTTATAGAAAGGGCTGTTCGAGACAGCTCGATAGATTTCTGTGCCAGAACCGATATTTACACGGCAGAGCCTGAAGAGGTCATCATCGTTGCTGGCGTAAACGAATACTCTGTAAGCCTTCCAAGCGGAACAGAGCTGAATCACATCATTGATGTCTACAATGATAAGCAAGCTCTTCAGCCCGTAGGGTACTCAGAGCTTGAAATGCGACTGGGGAATGAAACAGATCGAGCAGTGCCTCGATACTATTCTCAGCGTGATAACACCGACTTCTACTTAGCTCCGGTCCCAGACGCAACAAGGACTCTCAAGGTCGTATTTAGCGTTAAACCGACAGCGACTAGCAGCTCCATCCCAGACTCAATTGGTCGTGAAAACCGCGAGGCAATAACTCACGGAGCTTTGTATCGCCTTCAAATGATGAGCGGGCAACCGTTCTCGAACGGCAGCGCTGCTCAAATGAACAATCAGCTATTCGAGAAGGCTGTTGGTAGAGCTGCTCGTCAGGTCAAGTACGGGTTTGCTGGCGGCTCCTTGACCTGCAAACCGAGGGCGTTCATTTAATCGGAAAGAGGTCGCTGACTGCATCTGTCGCCTATAAGATTTGAAATGCAAACATTAGATGCAGAATGGTATTGTGTTAATATAATTTGGTTGACATAGGTGCAGTAAATGGCGTATTCGCAGACCATAAATTTAGTGACGGGTGACACCCTGCCCGAGCTGACCTTTACTCTGAGGGACAGTAACACGGCTGCGTCTGGTCAAATTTTAGATTTGGACGATAGCACCACTTGGGCGCCGATAAACGTAAGCGGCGGATCAGTGAGGCTACGCTTGCGTGAGCTAGGCAGCACCACGGTAAAAAGCACTCTTATTTGCACGATAACCGACGGAAGCGCTGGGAAAGTAGTAACAGGCTTTCCTCCAGGTACCTTGGATACAGCCGGTACGTTTGAAGGTGAGATTGAGATTACCTTCTCTAGTGGGGGTATCCAGACCGTCTACGACCTTATCAAGCTGAAAGTCAGAAGTGATTTTGACTGATGGCGGCAAAAACTGATCTAACTCATCGCGATATTCGGTCTGGGGCGACGTTTGTTCAGATCGAAGCGGCAACGGCTTATCAGTTCGCTCGTGGCGAAATCGCGTGGCAAGACGTTGTTGCGTCAGAAATTATCCTCGATCCCGATACGCTGAATCGATACTTCCGTGACGATACGATCAGCTTCAACGATGTAGCTTCGCTCGGGTTCACAAAGACGAACTTGGACTCGTTCGGCTTCTCTGACAGCCAAGTTGTAGAAGTGCAGAAAGGTCTGATCGACGCTTTCGCATTCTCTGAAGATGTAACGATTCTTCTGACCATCTTGCGTGACTTCGACGACTCCTTCGCGATCAGCGACGTGAGTGTACTGTCCATCGACAAGGGAGTTGTTGACTCGATACCGCTGGCTGATGTGGTTGAAATGGCTGTGTCAGTAGCGAAGAGCGATGCGCTGTCTATGACCGAAGCGGCTCAGTTCGGAGTCTCGAAGGCTGAAAGCGACTCGGTCGCTGTCACCGACAATTTTGCCCGTTCGGTTACTTATGTTCGGGCGTTGTCTGACCAATTCGCGCTGGACGACGCCGCGACGGTGGATGCCTTCAGCAAAGAAACGAGTTCTAACAAGGTCAATGTATTTACCTTTGCTGACACACAGGTGCTTGCTGTAGCGAAAGCCCCAAGCGACTCGATTTCAGTAACGGACGTGTTTGCTCGCGAAGTCTCTTTCGCCCGCGATTTCAACGAATCTGTGACCTTTGGTGAGAATGTCAGCGTCTCTCTTCTGACCACGGTTTCCTCGGTACTGGCTACGTCAGCGCTTAATACTTACCCCTTAAACTCGTAGAGGATATTGGAATGTTTGACTCTGAATTAAAACTGAAAGGCCATGTGACCGTTGCGATCAACGGCGAAGTGGTTCAAGAGATCCCGAACTTGGTTGTCACATCTGGCAAGGCATACGTCACATCGCGGATGAAGGACACCACCAAAGGCGCGATGAGCCATATGGCTGTTGGTACGTCGGCTACAGCAGCGGCTGCGAATGACACCGCGCTCGGAGCAGAGGTTGCCCGTACTGCGTTAACTTCGAGCACTGTCTCAAGCAACACAATTACTTACGTCTGCACGTTTGCTGCTGGCACTGGAACTGGTGCGTTGACTGAAGCGGGCATCCTGAACGCCAGCTCTAACGGCGATCTTTTATGCCGAACCGTGTTTTCTGTGGTCAATAAAGGGGCTAACGACGCTATGAGTATTTCGTGGGTCATTACCGCTTCTTAATCGAGAGAGCATAGATGTCTGTAAAATTTAGCAACAATGCTAAGACGACGCTGTCGTCAGGGATCACAAGCTCCGCTACGTCGATTGCCGTTGCGGATGCTTCCGTGTTTCCTTCTATTTCGGGCAGCGAGTACTTCTATGTAACTTTTGAAGATCTCAGCGGTAACGTAGAGATCGTGAAGGTCACAGCGGTTAGCTCGAACACCCTGACCGTAGTTCGGGCGCAAGAGAGCACGACCGCTAGGGCTTATGCGTCGGGCGACAAAGCTGAGAACCGCTTAACTGCTGGTAGTTTGAACGATGTTTCAGATCAGACCGTTGCTCTGACAGGCGCTGGCGCTACAACTGTCAGTGGGACGTATCCTAACTTCACGATCACCAGCACGGACAACAACACCACCTACACGGTAGGTGACGGTGGTTTGACGCAAAACAACTTCACCAATGCGTTGAAGTCCAAGCTAGATGGCGTTGAAGCCAGCGCAGATGTAACTGACTCGACGAACGTAACGGCTGCTGGTGCGCTGATGGACAGCGAGCTTACCGCTATAGCCTCTGTGAAAGCGCTGAACCAAGGCGTAGCGACCACTGACAGCCCTGCGTTCAATAACCTAACCCTGAATGGCACCGGCTCGGTTAAGGTTCCAACTGGTACGACCGCTCAGCGAGACAGCAGTCCTGCTGCTGGCATGTTCCGATTTAACAGCACAACCAGCCAGTTTGAGGGTTATACGTCAGGCTGGGGCGAGATTGGTGGCGGTGGAGCCGATCTAAACGTCAACACGTTTACTGGTGACGGATCAACAACCGCTTACACGATATCGTCATCCCCGTTGATCGCGAATACGCTCATTTACATCGACGGCGTTTACCAGAACAAATCCGCTTATTCCGTCGCTAACGACGTTATAACCTTCTCAGCCGCGCCCGCTAGCGGGTCAGTCATTGAGGTTACTGCGGCTACAATTGCTGAAGTCTCTACGACATCAACAACTTTTGTGGTCACTCAGCTTACAGGTAACGGCTCGACTACCGCGTTTACGCTCGCCGCGCAGACTGTCGAGAACAACACTAACGTGTACTTCGACGGCGTGTACCAAAGCAAGGCGAACTACTCAGTATCTGGAGCTACGATAACTTTTAGCACCGCGCCAGAAAACGGTGTGGCTATCGAGGTCATGAGTTCTGAGGGGGTCACGCTCAGCATCGGTACCCCAGACAACAACTCAGTGGTTACCGCAAAGATCGCGGATAATGCGGTGACTCAAGCTAAGATCGCGAACGACGCGGTAGGAGCAGACCAACTAGCCTCAAGCTCGGTGGTCACAGCGTCTGTCGTGGACGATGCGATAACCTCGGCAAAGATCGCGAACAACGCTGTAGGCTCGGATCAGCTTGCGGCGAACGCTGTAGCCACAGCCTCTCTGGCAGACGACTCGGTGACGGCAGCTAAAATTGCGTCAGAACCCGTTGCGGTTGGCATAACAACGGTTGTTGCAAGCGCCAATATGACTGCAACGGTAAATACGCATGTCTATGTAGATACCGCTGGCAGAACCATCACGCTTCCCGCTTCTCCCGTGATCGGTCAAAGAGTCCTAGTCACTGTCGGTAACTTTGCTGACACCGTAATCGGTCGTAACGGCAGCAACATCATGTCCAGCGCGAGCGACATGACGTTAGATCAAATTCACTTATCACTACAATTTATATACACGAACGCTACGGTCGGGTGGGCAATGTCATGAGTAAGTTTTCAGATTTTGTATCTGGCGGCGGTGGAACTCTAATTAACGAGGTCAAATTCTTTACTGATCGAGGAGATTCATTCACCGACTCAAACGGGCATGTTTGGCTCAAAGCTGGCGCTAGAACCTTAGATACGACGACGTACCCAGACGCTGATACTAATGATGTTGTAATGTCATTTAGCAGCGATTACCAAGCAGGCGCATCTACAGGGCAACCCGCCAAGGGCTTAGGTGTGTCTTCAGACGGTGCGTGGACAATCAATCGCTTCAGCGGCACAAGTGTGTCTCACACTGACATAGCAACGGATACGGTAAATACATTCACTGCTTACTCAGGGTTTACCCCGTTTAGCTGTGGTTATGTCAAGTGCGCTGCTACTTCAGGTCTGGCGTCAAGCGTTTCCAATGCCAATGGTTACTTCGCCGGAATGCTGGGCTCTTTTAATGGCACATCGCTTGTAAGCTTCCATTTAGTCGGGGGGTCTGGCACTGACGCAGGTAAGACCAATGGCTTGGCGGCATGGTTGGTATTGAGGGATGGTTCGGGCACAGCGCTAAACAATACCCCTTACTCTTATACAGCTGACTCCCAGCCCGCAGCTTTTCACTTTAACCCTGGAAATCGACAGCTATACGTCATGTTTTCCTACAGTACCGACAGGTGCCACTTGTTTCGTTACAGCATGAGTTCTAACGCTTGGGGTAATACCAACGCGGGAAATGGCACTTCTTCCTACATAAATGCTAATCAGGTTGTGGACTGGCAAACACAGTCCTCTGCATACCGCATTTATCATATGTCCGGAAGTTCTACGCACTTATATGTGTACTACCAGGACGCTGATTACGCCCCAAAAATGAGAAAAATACCTTTCTCGGGTAATTTGAATTGGTCTACCGGCACAGACGTAGGGAACTTCCCTTACTCCTTCTTTGTTCAAAATTCTAATGGCAGTTTTGAACCATTCAGTAAACACGATTTTCCAGTTTATTACCGGACTGTGGGGTCAACAGATAAGTTTTTGGTACACGACAATACTAACTACAACAACAGGATAAAAGAGGTCACTTTAGACACTCCCATAATCGGTCAAGACAGTTGGGATTATCGCCGAGCGCAAACTGCTTATCAGAGGATTAAGTGATGATTGGGATGACTGTATTAACTCCAGAGCAAGAAGCTAGAAAGTGGCGCGATGAAGAACTACAGCGTACAGATATAGCCGCTATGGTTTCTGACTACCCGAACGCAGAAGCGATCCTCGTGTATCGCCAAGCCTTACGCGGCTGGCCTGAAACGGAAGAATTCCCAGAAAATCGCCCTACACCTTCAATGCCAGCCGAAGAACAAGCTGCAATAGCGTGGCGTGATGGAGAGCTTGAGGCTACAGACTTTATTATGTCTGATATGGATCACTCAGACCGAGAAGCATATCTGACGTACAGGACTCAATTAATACACTGGCCCGAAAGTGACGATTTCCCAACTACTCGTCCAGTGCTAGGAGCCTGACATGCCGCTCACTACCATTAAAACAACGGGTGTTACCGACGACGCTATTACGGCTGACTTGATCGCTGACAGCGCGGTCGGCACTGCGGCGATAGCAAACAACGCCATTACGTCAGCAAAAATAACTGATGGCGCTATAACATCCGCGAAATTATCAGCAGGCGCTGGTGGAGCTTTCAATAACTTCTCCATCAAGACGGGGAACTATACAGCGGTTACTCGCGACCAACTCATAGTCAACTCATCAAGCGCGGTGACTATTACGCTGCCCTCAAGCCCCAGCGCTGGCAACGTGGTTTTCATCAAAAACGCAGGTACTGGCACGGTCACGGTAGCTCGCGCTGGATCACCCATTAATTCGACAGCAGACAACGGTGAGCTTGCGGCGAACGCTGCTGCAACCCTGGTTTACGTCGATTCCACCATCGGCTGGAAGGAACTTTAGATGGCTATTAAACTAGGTGGCGGCGGTAGCGGCGCAAAGATTAACGAGATTAGGTTCTTCATTGATCGGGGAAATTTGTTTACCGATGCCGACGGGCAAGTTTGGTTGAAGGCTGGCGCTAGAACCGTAGACACGACGACGTATCCAGATGCTCATGCTGAAAATATTGCGTTTTCAGCGGCTTCTGATTTCCAAGCGACTGAAATTATAGGGTCTTCGAGTCCGAGGGGTCTTGGAATTTCCTCAGACGGCGCGTGGGCGCTCGCCACTCAAACCTCCAGCGGCAATGCTTGGGGTCATACAAACATAACGTCAAATGTGTCGGTCAATAACATTGCTTTTCCAGGCGTGTCTGGTTTTGAGCTTCTCTCGATGGGGTACATAAAGTGCAACGGGTCTGTGCCCACATCTATATCCAATGCGAATAATTACTTCAGCATGGCTATTGGCTACTACTCTGGGGGGCAATTGCGAGGGTGGTGCCATTCTTTAGTCGGCGGGTCGGGTACCGACGCGGGTAGACTCAGCTCCAGCCAAACCAATTTTTTTCTAAGGGACACCTCGGGCAACGACCTGCACCAAGGAAATTATGTCTATGCGCGCAGTAGCACAAACGCTGCTCATCACTGGGATCCTGTGAACCGACAGCTATATGTGCTGTTTGCCTATAGCTCTAAAGGCTCTGGGATGAGCCATCTATTTCGCTACAGCATGACTGGAGATAGTTTTGGTCACAGCGGATTTTCTGTAGGTACCAACAACTATAACGCCAATGCGGTCGTAGATTTATACGCTTCAAACGTCCCCGTTCACGAAATAAAACAGATGTCAGGAAGTTCTACGCACCTATACATCACTTTCCAAGAAGAAGCTCCTAGCTACAAGGTCAGAATACGGAAGATACCGTTGTCTGGAAATTTGAGTTGGGCGTCCGGCACAACCCTTGATGGGCAAGTAAGAGACCCCGCTACTGACCATACGATTTTAAGAGCAAATTCCGACGGTACCTTTTCCACTTATCACGGGGATAGTGAAAGCTATACGTATATGCGAACAGTTAATTCCAAAGAAAAATTCATGGGTCTTTTTGAGGGTGTAAATACGAGCTACCAAACGCTAACTGAGTTTTCTCTTAATAACGAAGCTATCGGACAGGACAGTTGGGATTACCGTAGGGCACAAACCGCATACCAGAGGATCAAGTAATGGTTGGAATGACAGTATTAAGCCCAGCGCGGGCGGCTAAGAAGTGGCGTGACGAAGAGCTGCAAGCTACAGATTGGATTTACTTTGCTCCAGAAGACCATAAGAACCGTGATGCCATTCTTGCATACCGTCAAGCGCTGCGTGACTGGCCCGAGCATGAAGGCTTCCCTGACATTCGACCCGTGTTAGGAGCCTGACATGCCGACAACAAAGATCAAAGCGACTAGCATTGCAGACAACGCTGTGACTTCCGCAGCCATAGCTGACGACGCGATCACAACCGCTTTAATCGCAGACAACGCTATCGGTTCAGCAGCCGTATCGAACAACGCGATTACCACCGCAAAGCTGGCGGATGCCAACGTGACCACCGCAAAACTGGCGGATGCCAACGTCACGACCGCCAAACTAGCGAATACAAGTGTCACATCCGCTAAATTGTCAGGCGCTCTTACAACGCCGAGCAGTCTGACGCTCGGTGGAGACTTGATCATCAACACCAACAACATTAGTGGTGGTGATTATTCGAGCTTACAGCCAGAACAAGTAACGGCTTCTGTATCGTCCACGCACAACATCGATATGAACAAGCCCCTTCATATCATTACTTTGTCAGCTTCAACGACCTTCAGCTTTACGAACCTCGCTGAAGGTAAGATCACCATGATCAAGATGAATGCTGCGAGCGGCAGAACCCCTAGCTTTGGATCAAACACGAAATGGCCTGCGGCTACGGAGCCGACTTGGGCGGATCACGTTTACTGGCTAGTTTCGGTGATTGGTCACAGCGGCACCATTACGCTTGCTTCGGCTACTGGATTCACGGTCTAGGTAAGTGAGCCTACCTACGAGCTTTTTTATCGGTAAAGGAGCCACAGTCGCATCTGGCCCGCGATGGCATATTTTGATGGCGGCTACAGGAACTAAATCAACAAGCCGTACCGAGGCGCATTTTGCGAACCCCGGAACATCTTCATTCTTGAGTGCCACTAAATCATCAACAGGCGCGGGTTCAAGAACCGCTATAGGCGATGGCGAAGGCGTGTACAAGGCGTTCTTTGATTGCACCAACGTCACGAAGTTCGCTTACATAAACGGCAACGGAAATTTAACCACTCCGTCTTCTAACTCTATCTATGCGGTCTACGAAACAAATTACAGCAACAGCCGGAATACTTCAGGTAACGAAAGCATTTATGACATCCTAAAAAGAATAGGCACTGCAATGAACGCTAATAATTATCTTGGGGTAAGTAATCACGGCAGCAGCTCGGGAGACTCTCAGGTCTCAGCGGTAAGTCCCGGCATCACGGAGATGGTAATTGGTGGTAACGGTTACTCCGCTGTTAGAACGTCAGCGTCTTCTGGAAACATTGGGGGCACTGGCATATCTGGTCACGCAGACTCTTTCTGCGTTATAGGTGAGAACGCTGATTCAGACAACGACACGCAGGTGCTTTGTTTTTTTGATGGGAATCTATCAAGCGGTAAGGGGGATAGCTGGCGTGGCGGTGCGCCTGCTCAGACATCTTGGAGCTACTGGGGCAATGACTTCCACAGCAATTCCTCAACTCAAAACATCGCGTCTGGCAGGCAAACGGCAGTCGGCGCGAATACACATACAGGGCTGTTGTACATACTAGTCTACGGTGAGATGTCATGAAGATTCTTGGAGATTTGATTGGTCCCGTGACGGGTCTGCTGGACAAGTTCGTGCCTGATGCCGATCAGAAAGCAGCCTTGGCTCATGAGATCGCGACTATGTCGCAGAAGCATGGTCAGGAAATCGCGCTCCAGCAGATAGAGGTTTTGAAGCTGGACGCCAAGGGCAATTGGTTTCAATCGAGCTGGAGACCCTTAGCGGGTTATTGCTGTGTGCTGGGGCTATTCGTAAATTTCTTGGTTTCTCCGTTATGTGCCGGTTTTGGCATTGTCATCCCTCAAGCGGATGCGGGCGTAATGATGCCCTTGCTTCTTGGCATGCTTGGGCTGTCCGGCGGAAGATCATATGAACGAATCAAGGGAGTAGGAAAGTGACAGGGTTTAAGCTTCAAACATTTTCCGGCAAGGCTCCGCGCATATCTGCCCGCTTGCTTCCAGAGGATATGGCGCAAGAAGCCATCAACACTCGATTGGACTCTGGTCGATTGGACCCTTGGGCGGGCAATAGCTCAGCGTCGATAACGCCTGTTGGTAGCTACTCGGTATCTGCTGCGACAAAGACGCTGTTCAAGTACAGCGACTCGGCGTGGATCGGGTCCAATGATGATCTGGATATTGTTCGTAGTCCCATCGCGGAAGATCAGCACGAAAGGATCTATTTGTCGGGTATGGGTGGTGCTACTGGCTACCCTCGCATGACGACTTCATCTCTGGTTGGTAATAACACTTACTACAAGCTTGGTATTCCCGCTCCTGAAAATTTGGCATCGGTGTCTTTAGTGGGCAACACCAGCAAAGCAGATGAAGAAACCCCCATCTCTAGAGCGTATGTATTTACTTACGTTAGCTACTATGGAGAAGAGGGAGAGCCAAGCGGAGCGCTGACCTCTCAGATTGTGGACGTGTATTCGGACCAGACCGTAACGGTTACCTTCCCAAGCAATCCTTCGGGCAACCATAACTTGCTCAAGAAGAGATTGTATCGAACAGATCCAAACGGAACCTTCAGGTTCGTCGCAGATATCGCGCTTGCGACTGCGTCGTTCAACGATACAGTCACAGACGCTAACTTGGGGGAGGCTATCCCGTCAGGTTCGTGGACCGCTCCTCCTGATGAGGTTACGGCTGATCACAAAGACGGTCCATTGCTTGGCTTGGTTAGCATGCCTAATGGATTTTTAGCAGGGTTCTCCGGTCAAACGGTTTGTTTCTCTGAGGCGTTTCAGCCTCATGCGTTCCCGGATTCGTACAAGCTGACGATCAAGAGCGACGTGGTTGCACTGGCTCCTTTGAACACGGGGTTGTTGGTGCTTACCAAAGAAAAGCCAGCGCTGATTCAGGGATTAGACCCATCGAGCATGTCGATGATCGAGATCGATAGCACCTTATCTTGCGTCAGTAAGCGAAGCGTCGTGGATATGGGTGATTTTGTCATGTATGCAAGCCCAGATGGTCTGGTCGCGGCTCGCGACAACGGTCTGTCCGTGGCTACAGAAAGTGTGTTGTCTCGAGACCAATGGCAGGAACTATCTCCTTCATCCATTAAGGGATTCCATTGGGAGGGTTACTACCTAGGCTTCTACTCGAGCGACTCGGAATCAAAGGGGTTCATATTCGATCCTAGAGGGGGAAAGAATAGCTTCGTGAAGCTAGATTTCTATGCTACCGCTGGTCACAACGATCTGGAAAACGATGAGCTGTACTTAGTCGTGGGCGGTTCCGTGGTTAAATTTGCTGTCGGGTCAAACCTTTCATACACATGGAAGAGCAAAAAGTTTTACGCGCAAAGACCAATCAATCCTGGGGTGGCTAAGCTCGAGTGCTTGAGCTACTCACCAGCTCCTACCTTCAAGATCTACGCTGACGGAAATCTGAAGCACACTGAAACGGTAACGAGCAGTGATCTGTTCAGGCTTCCCGGCGGGTACAAAGCTAATGAGTTTGAGATTCAGATAGAGGGTTCTGTATCGGTGAATGAGGTTTGTGTCTATGAATCTGCGGGGGAAATAGGTGCCTCGTAACAGCAACCTCATGGTCCCTCCGGGCTGGTCCGCACAGGATAAGCGGTTCGGTGATGGCGTAAAAGAGAACTTAGACGTTCTGCTTGGGCATCGAGGCGATCCCTTGCAGCGAGCAGTGACATTCCAAGATCTTCTGGACTCGAATTTGGTTCAGTTTAAGAGCGGGTCGATTGGATTCTCATCGACGGGGGATTTGGTTCCTATCGTCAATAACGTACCCAACCTAGATGTTCCTCCCGCACCGACCAGCCTTCAAGCTTCTGGGGCGTTCCAAAATATAATCCTGTCTTGGAACCTTAGTTTGTACCAAGGTCACTCGTTCGTTGAGGTGTGGCGGCACACTTCAAATGACATTGCTGCGGCAACAATGGTGGCTCAGGTATCGGGGTTCACTGGGGTTTACGCTGATCCCGTAGGTTCGGGTCAAACATTTTACTACTGGGTCAGGGCGATTAACGTAAATGGGATAGCTGGACCGTTCAATTCCGGTACAGGTACTCAGGGGCAAACCGCTCTAGATGTTAGTTTCCTTCTGACGACGCTATCGAATTCGATAACCTCAAGTGAGCTAGCGACATCACTATCAACACCAATTGCGAAGATCGATCCTCTAGAAGCCTTCACAGGCTTTTCGTCCGTGTACTCAGGCAACAGCCTGCTCACTCGTATAGGCGCTGTAGAAAACGTTGCTGGTAACGCGGCTTCCTCGGCGCAACTCTTGAGCGAGGCGACCACAAGAGCAACCGCCGATAGCGCTCTGAGCAGCACCATCACAACTCTATCAACTACTGTTACCGGACATACCACGTCGATCAGTCAGCAAGCCTCTAGTATTAATGGTTTAAGCGCTCAGTACAGCGTCAAGATCGATAACAACGGGCACGTTTC
>Ga0181404_1000367_pt1 | contig 13919 bp, 25 predicted proteins | sample 27SPOviralmetaG_FD_130133 | JGI IMG/M metagenome (GOLD analysis project Ga0181404, IMG submission 130133) | Marine viral communities from the oligotrophic San Pedro Time Series (SPOT) site, San Pedro Channel, CA, USA - 27 SPOT_SRF_2011-10-25 | ecosystem: Environmental > Aquatic > Marine > Strait... | reverse complement strand
GCTGGGAATGCGATAGCCTCGCCAGGTCCGGCAGACACCTCCTCAGCGGCTGATGGGAACCCAAAGAACGCCAACATTGGCACTGCAGAAATATGCAGTTGGTTGTCTAGGTCTGACTGCACTTGATAAGACTTGAGATTGAGCTCTGCAATATCCTCCAATGGTGGCCGTGACTCAAGATATCCTAGACGGTTGGCATACGCGACACTGAATGGGATCTCTGATGTGCTGGTGGTGCCTTCATCTACTAACTCAAAGTCTGCTTTAGCATCGCGACGGTAGATCTTGAACTCACCTGGTGTCAGCACCCGGATCTGATCAACCACTTTCTCTCCAAACTCGCCGTCAGACTGAGTGATTTTCTCTGCTAGTCTTAGCATGGTCAGCCTTTGCATGCCATTAGCAAGATCAGACCGCCAACCCAGAATATCTCTTGGTGTATATGTCACCCAGTATGGCCTGCCTAATGTACCAGCTGCTGGTGCATCTACAAGAACTCCAACATGCCCATATCGGACCATCTTACGAGCTGTTTCATACGTCCACACGTTCAGATCATTGCCTAACAGATCGATATCAAATAGCTGCTCTCGAATCTGATCCGATGTATCATTAAGCCTTACGGGCTTTCGGCTAAGCATTCCAGCCAACATGCGCTCTAGACGCTGTACGAATGGTGGACAGACGCTTCTGGCGAGCCTGCGATCGTAGCTTTCATCTAATTCGCGCACTTCTTGCGGCAGATATCGCCTGTGCTTACGCCGCATTTCATACGTACCTCCCACCAGATCCTCAAGCAGAATCCAATGCGGTTCTTGATTTACCCAGGCAGCATTTGGGTCATTGACATGCGTGACGCTTGAAGATGATTTGCGATTATAGAAGTTATAGCCTGAATACACAGCTGATACTCACTCGACTCTCCAAGTCTAATAGATTCTGATGCCTGTGCCCCTGCCAACATTCATATGCAGTGGATTTAGCTCACGCCACACGAGATAGCCCAGGGCATCATTCATGTGGTCATATCCTGCATCCTTGTCAGGATCCCCTTTTTCTGTCCAACATTGCAACTCCAATGATTCAATGGTCTTATCACAGCATGCTGACATTTTTAAGCGGATTTCCCCTTTCCCATTCTCCAAAGCAGCTTGAACAGCAGCCACCCGATCACGGACGGGAGGGTTGGCCTTTGGCGATTGATTGCTGAACCCGTAGGATTCCAAGATCTGAATGTCCGTACGTGAGGCATTAGTGCTCCGGTTGCCGCCAGAGGCATCTGGATATATGAAAACTTTATTAAAAGGATATCGACTCTTGATTTCTTTGGCAAGAGCATCTGTGTCATGTGCACCACTGATCTCGTCGATGACATGTAGGCATCCGCTGGTCCGAACTGCGATAACAGCAGACATGTTTTGGATATTGAAATCTAGTCCGACCCTTAGTGGTTCATCCTTTAACTCAATCGGCGGTTCACAGACATGGGTACTTCTACTAAATCGGTCATAGACAGCGCCAGTATTTAAATTTACAAATTGCCCATCAAGGTACGCCTTGATCAACTTCTCGGGATAATTGGCCAAGAGGGAGTCAATGAAGCCATCTGGCAGATGCGGATTGTCTGCGGTTCGTGCTCGAATTAAGCGCTTATCCGGAGCCGAATTGCGTTCAAAAGTCTCCCAAGCCCAGCCGAAGCCCTCGGGGGTTGTGGCAACATAGAACTGCTGAGTGTTGCCAGATCTCAGTCTGGCCAGCGCCATTCGAGATGCCTGCTCAGCCGTGCGTCTATTCGTGGTGTCTACTTCATCAAATCCCACCGCGCACAGGTTCTGCCCACGAATCCTGTTCCAAGTCTCCATTGTGCGCAGCAAGATGGTGTGCTCACCTTCTTTAAATTTGAGCACGTATTCCGGCAATGGCGAGACCCGATAGTCATATGGCAGACCAATCTGTTCAAGTAGATCATCCATCGATCGAACGAGGATGTCCCGCAGCATCGGCGCTACAGGCTCAAAGAGAGCAGATACAAAGCCAATATTCGCGGCAGCCACATTGATCGCCTTAGCACACAGGCCATAGGTCTTGCCAGCACCAAACCCTGACACAAGGCCTAAGATCCTGTGATCTTGATCTTCACAGAATGCAGCCTGATGGGGCAGCAACGTGGTGTTAAGACGTCCAAGTACTTCACTTATAGACAGGCTGTCATCTGTAGGGTCTGCCAGGATCAGCCCCTCAGAGGCAGTATCTAGGATGGTTGGCACTTGATGTAATATCTCGGCTTAGGTTATTCTATGTGTCGAAATGACTGAATTATGTCTGATATCCGTGATTTTATCAGTATTGCTTCACGATACCCACTCCTGAATCAAGCGCAGGAGATCGAACTGGGCAGGCGTATTCAAGCATGGCTACAGCATCCTGACCCTCCACCTGAACTCATCAGATCTGGTCGCAGGGCTCGGGATCAGTTTATCTGCAGTAATCTACGGCTTGTACTCACGATCGCCAAAAAATATACATTCGCAATTAAGCACACCAATCTGACATTTAGCGATTTAATCCAAGAAGGCACATTGGGTCTGCAGCGTGCAGCTGAAAAATACGACCCGGAATGCGGATATAAGATGTCAACATATGCATATTGGTGGATTCGACAGGCCATAACCCGCAGCATCGATACTAAATCTTTGATGATCCACATCCCCAGCGGCGCAAAACGCAAATTTCAGGCTTACAAGAAGGCAGCAGAGCAAGGCGGCAGCCAAGATGAAATCCTGGAAAGAGCTAATCTCAAACGCCGTGACATCCGCACGATTGAACAAGTCGTCATGTGCCAAAATGTCAGTGCTCTAGACGCCTTAGATATGCATTCTTAATCGAAAGCATTGACACGCCATGAAAGTTCATGCTATTATGTGTATATAAGGGGCAATGAGCTCCTTCATTCACAGCATGGCCTCCTACACCGAATCAGCCCTTTTCTACACAGAACGTTTGGCGGAAGTCTCGAAAAGAGATAACACTACAGCTAATTGCCATGGAGTTGTGTTCCATCCCAATGGACGCATCCTCTACAACAAAAAACGCATCAAAAAAGCTGATGCTGTCCAGACTATCGCCGCGATCCTGGAATCAGAAGATCAAATGCTAAATCAAAAGAATTCCCCAGTTAACAGGCCAAGTCAGGCTGGTCCACTCACGTGGGATAGGCTCAATCAAGCCACTAAGGATTTTTTCTTTGAATTGGCCGGTCAGATTATGGATGAGACCTTTGATGCTGATTTTGAGAATGGGCAGCATGGAGCTCGACTTGGCAAAGATATCCCTAAGATCAGCCTGAAAAACGCACCACGTCTGTCCAATCTTAAGAAGGCTGGCCTGCTTAAAAGCGGCCAATGGAACAGCAACACAAAATCTGAACGCTGGATCTGGCTCACGGAAGAAGGTCATGTTATCTACAAATCGCACAGCAGCAAATGAGCGGCGATATTAACTGGAATTCACGACCGCAAGACACGATCACCGCAGCCAAGGAGAAAGCAGCTGCGGCAGAATCTCCACGGGGACTCACAGTCCTTGAGCTTGCATTTTATAAAGCGACACATCGTAAAAAGCATTGACGCATGTTTTTTGCTGTGATATAGTACACATAAGAGAGGCAAAAAGCCCTCACCACATCTCAAACCATGACTCTCCAAACTCAAGCACTCGTCGCCGGTTACGCAGTTGTTGATATGGGCAGGACAGGTCAGCAGATCCAAGGGTTCCGATTCCTTGTTAAGCGTTTTGCTGATAATGCAATTTTCTATTTTGCTACTGCAAAGCAGGTTCGCGAACAAATCTCGGCCTGATAGCTACATTATCAACAAACACAGCGCAGCCATGGATTTCAATTACTTCAGCCACACCCTATATAGTCACTGGCAACGCGCACAAGATGCAATAGAAGTCTCCAGCATTTGCGACTCATTCTGGGATGACAGGCAAGAATACTACGTAGAGGCATTCTTAGACGGCGAATTGGAATGGACAGAGTATGTATATGGTGAAGAGGAACTCCAAACGTTCAAAGATGACGCAACTAAGCACGGCCTGACATTCACAGTCAAAATTATTGACACCGAATGAAAGCGTGTGATATAATAAGTACATCAGGGGCAATGAGCCCCTCACCCCATCAAATGAACTCCACACAAGCTTTCGTTTCACTCCGTGACCGAGGATGCGACATTCAGCCAAGCAAGACTTCAGAATATGCTGACATCGTGACATTGCCCAACGGCCAGGTATTTGAAGTTTGGTCACGCGATCTCGTGGATTTCGCTCAAACGGTCACCATCAAATGAACAAAGATCAACTCCGCATCCAGATCGCCAAAGCCTATAAAGAGATGAAAATTGCTATCGAAGCTTTCGATCAGCTACAGGATGGCAGCCTTGACTTAGAAGATGATATTGACATCGCAGGCGAGCTAGTAGGCCTCAAGCTCGTACAGGATGGCAGCTTTTACAGCAGTCAAGAAAGCATTGCAATTGAAGAAGAAATCCTTGGATCATCTAAATTCGCATAAGCCAGGATCTAGCCACCACCATGCCGAGCACCCTTTCGAGCAAAACTCTTGCGCTCTTTTTCCATCTTGCGTTGTTTGATCTTGCTCTTATTGGCGTCTTTCTTGAATGCGGTGCCAGCCTTGCTGACGAAATTCATATCTGATGAATTGCTAGTCCTACGGCGGAAAGTACCAGAGCTACTCCGACCAGCTCGGGCCGACATCTGACCGCCAGATTTTTCTCCCCCTTTGAGTGTCTTAACCATCGAAGCATCCTGTCGCGCTGATGAACCCTTTGCTGTAGCCTTTCTAGCACTAGAAAAGCTTCCACTTCCACCTTTACCAGCAAACCGGCCAATCCTATCTCTGTTGTATCGCCGTGCCATAGCTACTTCCCAGTGAGATTTGAGAGCAAATGGAGCTCTTTATAGCATCCTAGCGCCACCCCAAGCTGCCCATCCTCCTGAGCTTTAGCAGCCAGCGCTTCAAGTCTGGTCATCTGTTGCGCTAAAAATTCTGTCCTCTCAACACTCATAGAGCTTTTATATTCAGACCTAGCTTCAGCAACCAGCGCGTCTGTCTGCACATGGTCGAATTCCCAGGCTTGTGCAGCAGATTCATATATGCGGTGCCGTGGCCAGCTCAAATCAAGCCACTGCTTAGCCACTCTCAATTGATCTTTCCGAATGCTCTCTGGAGTCTTCTTGCTCATGCCTCAAATTTAACGCAAATTACCTACTTACCTACTTACCTACCTGCTCCTTTTTTCCCCTTCCGATAACCCACTTTTTTTTTACCCCCCCCCTATATAGGGGGTAAAGTTGGTAAATCGAGCACGGCCCGCTTCCCGATTGAGGATTTGCATTACCTACCCTTACCTGTAATGCATACCGGCCTATGATATCAGTATTTCGATCATGAACAAATCCAAAAGGCATAAGTAGGTAAACTCCGGTAAAGGTCGGTAAAAGGTAGGTATCATTCATCTGTGCCGCAACGACGCCAGATGTGCTTGAAAGTGCCACCAACCTTTTTGCGGCTTTTGTAGTATCCGCAGGCAGTCAGTATGCGGTTGATCCGCATCAACTCGCGTTGTGTCTGGCGCTCGATTGGAACTTCTAGGACATGTGTCAGAAGGTCACTGCTGATAATAAAATCACCCGATGTCCGGAACGCAAGATGAGATGAAATCTTTTCTAGCCAGGGGTCCTCTGCATACAGCCCACGGTTGCGATCATTGTTGATCTGCGTCTCAGCTTCATCCAGGAACCATTGTTCGCCTCGCAGATAATCTCGCTTTGCACTCGCCCAGATCCGATCACGTAAAGACTCAATCTTTCCGCTATCAATGCACTGCTCGATATTGAAGATCACGAAGCGACGGTTGCCCGTTTCATCGCTAAAGAAGCCGTCCTTCTTATTGGTGGTGCCACAAAGAACAAATGACCTGGGCCGCTCCTTATGCCCCTTGCCATACGCCTCACGTACTAAATCTGTCTTGCGTGTGATGAAATTCTTAAGACCTGCACTATCTCTGTTCTTGATGCCACCGTCTAATTCACCCCATTCACAGATCCAGCGCATATGGAGGCCCGTGATATCATCCGCATCCTTGTTGGTCTTAATAAAGCCCTCATAGAACCAGGCCTCAGAAGCAAGTGTGTTATAAAAACGCGTTTTATGGAGATGCTGATCACCAGCCAAGATATGAACAAATCCACAAGGGCACCCAGGTTCGAAGACCCGAGCCACGCAAAAGACAAGCCATTTGCGCAAGGCAGAATTATCGAAGTCTGCAGCATGTAACCCGAGCAGCTCACCTGCGATATTGTCCCAGACTACATCCTCTAGCGGGTCATTGCAGGACTCCAGATAGTCACGGATCGGGTTGTATGGGCGCTCACGGGCGCTAAGGAGTAGAGCGTCCTGCGCCACATCCTTGCTCACGTCGATATGCGCAGCCTGGAAACTGCCATAACTCAACTTGGCATCAATCTCACTCATAGGAGCACCATCAATCTCAATCGCTTGCTTCAGATCATTCCATCTCAGCGCATCATGTAGCATGGAAGACAGGATCTTCGATAGATCCAGCAGTTTCAAACGGCTATATCCGCCTTTTTCATTCCTGTAATCACCGATCCGCTCAAACCAAGGCACGGTAGGTAGCTGTGGTGCATCACGCCTGATTGCCAGCTCAATACGCACCAGGTCTGCACCATCGGCTACCCAATCTGCGATATCGTAGCCATCAGCCGGGTCATCCCAGGCGTCAGCATTGGTGCCCTCAACCCATAGCCATCTAGACCCAGGAAACACATCAGAGAGACGCTGCATCAACTCGATGCCAGGTCGGTCACGATCAGGGCATAGCACCAAACTATTGGCATGTAGCTTAGGCATATCAGGCATGCTGCCCTTCCAGCTCCCACTGCCATTAGGCACACTGGTAGCCCACAAACCCAGCTTGCGCAAAGCCTCAGCGCAGGTCTCACCCTCGGCAATATAGATAGTCTCACCTGAAGCAGGCAGACTCTCATACCACAGGGGCAGCAATGAATCAACCTTGGTGCCCTTGGACCAGGTGACGTCTTTGGGGCCAAAGTTGTAATCCGTGCGGTTGTGCTGGTAAGACCGGCCACTTTCCGCGTAATACTTCCAAGAGCGGTATCCAACAGCCGTGCGTTCAGCATGCGGTTTAAAAGTCACGCACTCAGATTCAGCATTGATCTTGACACAGGCCCACTCACCGAGCACATCGCCGGTTTTAAGCCGAGGGTGCTTCTGGAATGGGCTGCATTTGGTGCCAATTCGGCAATAGAGCAGTTCGCCTTCAGTCCGGCAGCCGCTAGATGTGCGACCGCAGACAGGACAGGGGGTTTTAGCAGACGAGAACATCTGTTACAATACGTTTGGCTTGGGATGTGGCCTGCCCCTCGTGTCCTATCACTGGCACGGGGGGCAATCCATGTGAAGGCTATTATAGCCCCCAGAATCGAGCAATTACCTAGGAAAGGTCGGTAATCGCTTCATCTATTGAGTGTGCCACGCTGGTAATACCACCATTGGCCTGTAGGCGGTCGAGCCAATGCTGCTGATCGTCGCGTGTGTTCTCACCAGGCACTTTGACTTCAAGCCCGATGAACACAGCAAGTTCCTGTCCTACCATGTCTTCAGTGATCACAACTCTTTTATATCCGACCAGATCTGGGCTGCCAGGTGACAGACCGAATTGAACGAACTTGCCACGATTGTCACGTAAAGCACCAGTATGGTTGCGATAAAGCGTGACGTCTGGGCAGTGCGAACTTACAGCAAGACGAATTCCATTTTGTAATCTAGTCTCAGGTTGAACGTAGCTCATGCTTTTAGGATGTTGCGGGAGTCATAGCAGGTGACGCTCTGACCAGAAGCGATACGAACAGAAACGGACTTGGAATGCTTCATGATGACAACACCCTTGATCCAACCGGCACCCATGCGGACTTTACATGCCTCACCAATGCGAACATGCGACACGTCGAATTTCAGCTTCATTTCAGCGCCTCACATGCAGCCTCAACCCCACGAGCACAATCAAATTGAGTCATATTATCAAGAGTACCGGTTAAACAATAGAAGAATGCACCACCGAAGAGAGCATATGCACCAACCGTAAGCAAGAGATTCTTCAAGACTTTTGTGCGGCGCATCAGAGCAGCTCCAAGAATGAGATGGCATTGTTCATATGCATGATGCCAGAATCAATGACGTAAGCAGGAGCATCATGCCTATTTAAGCTGATCAAGCAATCGCGTAGCTGATCAACGAAGCAATGTGCATCATTGACGCGCTCCTGTCGCTCTGCGCCAACTAGAATCTGAGCATCCTCGACGGCCCATCTGGTACGCTCAGATAGGAACATCAGATGCTCGACTGTCGGATGATGTTGAGAATTGCCCATAATACGGCGATAGAAAGGGGTGGTGATCGATCGCAGCCCAATCACCAAAGCTGACCCTTAACTTGTCCAGGGCGGAGAATCCAGCGCACGCTATCTGGCTTGTGGCGTCCTTTTATTATATCACCGATTACAGGCAGTGTCAACTATTACGTGCGTAATGAACACGCTGGCCACGGCTTCGAATAATATGCTCAGCCCAGCCTGGTTTGTAACCACGCTCTTTTCGTACCTCTTCAAGCTGCTCAATGGTGCGAGCATGTCCGATTTGCCGACGCAGATCTCGCTTCTTCTGCTCATGCTCTTGCAATAAGATGTCACGTTCTTCAGGTATGCGGCTATCAAGTGCATGTCGATATTGACAGAATGGGCAGATTTGCAGATGCGGCCTGTGCACTCCGAAGCACCTTGGGCAGATGCGCACTGCCAGATTTGGGACTAGCCCAGCACGCCGCTTTTGTGTACCCTGCAGTTGCCAAGATCTCGCGTCATCTGGCAAACCATGGTGCTGGCTATTGCCCGCAGCATCCAAAATGACAGCATGCTGTGAAGACGGGCGCAGAGCGCGACCCACCTGTTGCAGGTGCAACCCCAGTGATTGGGTGGGTCTAAGGAGCAATACACAATCACAGGCAGGCACGTCAAAGCCTTCAGATATAAGATCCACACTTAACAGGACAGTGATCTGCTGCTCTCGGAATCGTTTGATGACGTCATCTCTCTGGCCCTTAGGCATCTTGCCATCTATACAAGCGCAATCAATGCCAGCCGCTACAAAACTTGACTGTACCTTTTCCATGTGGGCGATGCTGACGCAAAAAGCGATTGTCTGCCGACGTCCAGCCAATGTCAGCCAATTGCGCACAGCTGCGGCCACGACGCGTGTCTGGCTCACAGCTTCAGTTAGCTGTCGTTTGCCGTAATCACCCGCGACACGACGAATGCCTCTTAAATCGGCGGCACCTGGTGGGCAGAACAACTTGTATCTCGATAACCAACCCTCATCAATCAAATCAGCTGAGCTTGGACCAGTAACCATCGCGCTATATAAGGCATCCAACCCGCCGCCATCAAGCCGTTGTGGAGTGGCTGTGAAGCCCAAAACACGATCGCACGCTGAAAGCTTCTCAAGCCACGTTCGAGCGCAAGAATGGTGGGCTTCATCGACGATGACCAAATCCTCATCGCTAGGACGCCACGACTGGATAGTGCAGACGCTCTCATCTGGCGTCTGGTCCACTAACTCCCGACGATGCACCAGCACCTGCACTTTCGCACCACGCGATCTGGCCTTCTGCGCTATCTCGCAGAAAATGCGCGTTTTACCACCTCCAGTGGGCAACACCGCCAATACGCGCTTGTGCACCCGCATCTCACGGCGGATGTCACCTAACAATTGGATTTGATAAGGTCTGAGCATGGCGGCTTCGCTATGTGACCAATTTAGCATCTTATGGAATATATTGACACACGCAGTTCCAGCTGATATACTGTGGGGGTCCACTTCATATACTTATGCCGACTTTTCAGCATGATGAATTGTCTAACGCAGACTACCATGCGCACTCTGCCCTTTCCAGATCCGCCCTCCTGTCATTTTCGCAAAGCCCAGCCCATTTCTGGCAACGATATCTGAGCTCACAGAATGTCGCCAAAGCACCAACACCGGCGATGCTTTTTGGATCAGCTTTGCATTCATTTGTACTAGAACCGGACCGCTACAACCTGGATTATCTAGAGCTGCCAGGAGGCAGCCGGGCTTCTACTGCAGCCCGTGTCATTCAAGAGAAAGCGGCAGCCGAGCAGTCTACTGTGTTGCCACACGGCACGACTGCGAAATGCCATGCAATGTCAAAGGCACTAATGGGTCATAAAGCCGCTAGCAAAGCCTTGACTACTGCGGGACAGAATGAAGTTTCATTTTTCGCCACTTGCCCAAAGACCGATCTAGAAGTGAAATGCCGTGCCGATCGACTGACGAATAAAGGTTGGGTGATTGATCTAAAGACCACGATCTGTGCAGCACCTGACGCTTTCGCACGTACTATCGCCAATTATCAGTATCACATTCAAGCCGGGTTCTATCTAGATGTCATTGAGTGGGCTACAGGGCACAGGCCGAAAGGATTCCTGTTTGTCTGCATTGAGAAAGAGGCACCCTATGCGGTGTCCGTATTCAGGGCGAGTGATGCCATGATCCAGGCAGGCTCGCAGAAGGCGCAAGAGTTACTGCACGGTCTGGCCGATCATTTCTTGCGCTTTGGCCCAGAAAAACCTTGGCCTGCATACGGTGAGTCAATCACCGAACTCGACCTTCCAGCCTGGGCACGCTAATGAGTAAGCTAATCGAAGCACTGATCGAATTTCACAAGTCAGTTGGCCCGATCCGTGAATTGTCTCAGGCCCAATATGGTGCTTATGCAGATTTGCAGACAGTATTGGCTGCAGTAACACCGGCGCTATATGATCAGGGGCTTATCATCGCGCAGACGTTTAAAGATGAACACCTACTCGTCACTACTCTCGCTCACATCTCCGGTGAGACTATGGAATCTGTAACGCCGCTGGTCATTGGCGAGCATCGTAAAGGTAATGTTTTACATGCCTGGGGGGGTGCAGTAACATATCAGCGCCGTTATGCTATACTCGCATTGTTAAATCTTGCCGCAGGTATGCAGCAAGACGACGATGCCGATCATGGTGATCGACGGATACCAACCGCAACACCCATTTCAGATGACGACTTCTTTTGATTTCGACCCAGAGCAGCATCTAACGCCTGCCCAACTTGTCGATAGATGGCATGGCACGCCTTTTCCTGTCTCACTCGTGACACTCGCCAGATGGCGTCGTGTTGATCGCGGCCCCAAGCATATCAAAGCTGGTCACGCCAGCCGCATCTTTTATCCGATCGCGGCTATCGAAGCCTACGAAACCACTCTTTCCCCTGAATTCTGATGCCTGCTATTAACTGCTCAATGTTCAAGAATGAGCGCAAAGAGCGCGACAACCAGCCTGACTTTACCGGACCGGGGCAGGTCACAAAAGAAGATCTGATGGCAATGCTCGATCAGGTCACTAAAGGGCAATTCAATGCCGATGATGACGGCAGAGTAAAAGTGCGCATTGCTGGTTGGAAGAAACAAGCGGCAAGCGGCAAAGCATACATTAGTCTGTCGCTTCAGATCGACGATTATGGCTGCGAAGCGCAAACAGCGTCAACGCCAAGCACCTCATCTGATCTGTTCTGATGATGCGGCTATCATCCCAAGCCACCTCACCAGAAGGATTGCGAGAGTGGACTGCACACAAGCTCGTGTCTGAAGTCACTAAGCAGATTCGTCGAGATTACGGCGGGCGCAACGCACAAAGTATTCTCAAAGAACGCGCTAAGGCCAGCTTTGGTTTCAATGAGGAAGGCGCAAAGCGAGCGGCACAATTCGCCTACATCATTGCGGGTGAGGCTACAGATGGATGCCGCCGACGCGTGCGATCCAAGCTGACAGAAATTCTCGATCGTCTTGAAACCAATGCTTAAACAACATCTAATCATTGATGCCCAATTTGGCTCAACTGGCAAGGGTCTCTACGCCGGATTCCTGGCTCAGCAGATCCAATGCGACACGATCGCCTATTCCCCGTCACCGAATGCCGGTCATACGCTCATCTGGGAAGGTCGCAGTTTCATTCACAAGATGTTGCCAAGCGGCATAACGTCTCCGATGCTGCGGCAAATTGTGCTCGGGCCAGGTAGCCTGATTGACCTAGATCGTCTCCATGCTGAATTATGCGGCATCTTTAAATCCCTGCCTCATTTCAGGGAGATCAAGATCTTCATTCACAAGCACGCGGCTTGTGTCTATGACCGGCACAGGAAAGCTGAATCCCAAGGCGGTACAGCACCAGGATCTACGAGGCAAGGTGTAGGGGCAGCCCAACGCGAGCGCATCCTGCGATCGCCAACGCTTAACAACGTAATCACCAACGCAGATCATCCAGTGCTTCGACTAGTCAGCCTGGTTGACACAGCTGATATGCAGCAAATCTATGGTGAGAGTCAGTCTCTGCTTATCGAGAGCTGTCAGGGGTACAGCTTGTCGATGTATCACGGCCAATACCCCTACACTACATGCCGAGATGTCACGACTGCATCGATCATGGCAGATACGGGCGTGCCGATGGGACGTACATTGCCCACGGTGCATGGCACATTCCGCACGTATCCGATCCGTGTGGCCAATCGGCCTGAATCGGGCGAATGGAGCGGCCCAAGCTATAGCGATTCAGCTGAAATTACGTTTGAATCGATTGGACAGCAGCAAGAACTGACGACCGTGACTAAACTTCCACGACGTCTATTTACTTGGAGCCAACAGCAAGCCGTTGAGGCATGTGCTCAAAACCGTATTGGCGTTGGATTCCTTAATTTTGCGCAGTATCCGATCAAATTTAACCATCTTATCGACATCTGGGAACGTCTCAATGAGTGCACACAAGTCAAATACCTCGGGTTCGGACCAGATGTCAAGGACATCTACCGCGTCGGCGCACCGTCTCTCGAAACTGATCGAATCGCGTCGATCTACCAGCGATATCGAGGAGCTGCAACATGATATCGCCTCATGGGCTGATACAGTCAACCCAGACCGCAACAGCTTGTCTACGATTGCCAAGCTGCTTGAGGAGATAGGCGAATTGATCGCATCAGAGCGCATGTCAGATCCGATGGAACTGGCCGATGTAGCTATCCTTGTGCTCGATCTTTTCCACCTTCAAAAGGTCGATGTAGCCAAAGCGGTTCATGGCAAGATGACGATCAATCGCTCTAGGCGTTGGACCAAGCAAGACAACGGAGCTATGTCACATGTCGAATACTAGCCATCAAGGGGCGCTGCTAGGCGCGGCCACTCTGCTTCGCGCAAGCCACATTTCAAGATGGGGCATCGTGCTAACTGCCAAACCGCAGAGCATAGCTGAGCACATGTACCGCGTCTGGGTGCTGGTGCATGAATGGGGGATTGCAATCGACCTGCCGATGGCAGAGCAATTTATTGCTGAGAGATGGGCCGTAACTCATGATCTGCCAGAGATTCGCACGGGCGACATGCCAACACCACACAAAACACCAGAGGTAAAAGCATGGTTAGATCAACTTGAGCACGACATCTACCCGCCATTGACAGAAACGCATAGAATGTCGAAGGCGGCAGCAACACTTTGCAAATTCTGCGATACCGCAGAGTCGATCCTCTTCCTGAAGATCAATGGCATAGGACAGCATGCAATCGATGTAAGGGAATTGCTAGCCCGTCAGATGTGGCACAGGCTTTACTCGTCTGTCCTGTTTGAAAGCGAACGGCAGACCCTTCATGATTTATTCAACAACACTTACGACCAAACATGAACAGCGAACAAATCAAAGAG
>Ga0181404_1000364_pt1 | contig 13958 bp, 18 predicted proteins | sample 27SPOviralmetaG_FD_130133 | JGI IMG/M metagenome (GOLD analysis project Ga0181404, IMG submission 130133) | Marine viral communities from the oligotrophic San Pedro Time Series (SPOT) site, San Pedro Channel, CA, USA - 27 SPOT_SRF_2011-10-25 | ecosystem: Environmental > Aquatic > Marine > Strait... | reverse complement strand
CAAGCTCTTGTTGCTGAGCTTCTGCGGCAGCTTGCTGCTCAGCCCACTTTGCATAATCAACCTTGTATTGCTCAAGATCACGTTGATATTGAACAAGTGCGTTTCGATCCGCTTCAGCCTTTGCAAGCAACTGCTGAGCATCTGCCATGGCTTCTGGATCACCAGACTCATAAGCTGACTTCAAGTGGCGCTTGGCTGCTTCAGCCTGAGTTTCAACGCGAGTAGCGAACTCATCACTGTAAGTTTCTTGAATCTTTAGATTCTGTTCAGCGCCAGCAGTTTGAGCATGTTTCATCTGAGACATGAGCGATTCGTTCTGCTCTTGCAATTGCTTAGCGTATTGAAGCGCCTGCAACTCTCTGCGCTGATAGTCTTTAGCTTGGCCTACAGCCTTATTGATACGCTCCTGAGCAGAACGAGCGCGCCTTTCAGCTTCTGTAAGCTCTGGCTCTGCATCAGTATCAGGTGAATCAAACTCTTCTCGAACAGAGTCTTCAGTCACAGGTTCGATGGATTCAGCCTCTTCTTCAGAAAATTCAATGAAAGTAGATTCTTCTTGAACTTCTTCCTGAACTCGCTTGTGTTCAGGCAAAGCGGCCTTGTTTATGTTTTCGTCATCAAGCTTTGATAAAGCTTCAGTCAATGTTTCTTCCGACATGTCATTTCACCTATGCAGACTTGATATCGTCTGGATTAAGAATGGTTCCAATCACTTCATCGTCGTTAATAATTCGCACTTCATGGTCATCCTCAAGGGAGAACCTAGCGCCTGCATAACGACCAATAAGCACCCAATCACCAACTTCACACCAAGGATCGTCGCCAAACTTTTCGTAGTCTTGATAGGCAAGTGGGCCCATCTTCATGACATAACAAACAGAAGTGGCAAGGTTTTCCTTGTCTAGTGTCGATTGGATTAACTGTATACCGCCATCTGTCATGCCCTTTCCCTTGTAAGGAAGTACTAACAAACGGTAACCAGTTGGGTTTGGCATTCTTTCAACCAAAGACTTGTCTAGCACAGACGGGTCTAAAACCCGCTCATCTTCATTCACATATGCATCCGTAACGGACGGTTTTGATGCGATGGAATCTAATAATAGATCACTCATCGAGGGGATCTCCTTCAAAATGCAACGCTTCTTTTAGTTCATCACGAAGGGTGCGAAGCATTGATAACTCACCCATCGCAAATTTGTAGTCCTCCATATCCTTGATATTACCAGAGGTTATGTAATCAACATGAGACTGCTCATATTGATCTATCTTTTTATAAATGTAGGCCGCGAGAGCTATTGAATCCATTAGCGATACGAATACGGTCCTTCATAAATTTCGTAATCCATCATGCTGCTGCCAGGGTTGTAACCTGTGCCCATAGGGTCTTCAAAAACATCGAAGTCAACCCCTGGCGTGAAGCCTGGTATTGCTCCTGGGATGTTAGATGACATGACAGGATAAGGACTGGTCGATGGTGCAGGAGCAGGGTCTTCTGGCCGCTCAACCACCTCATAGACTGGTTCTGGTGTTGGAATGTATGTTGGGAAGAAGTCTGTTGGTTCAGGCATAGATTGAGCCATACCAGAATACGGGGCTAATGCTGCCATAGGAGCTTGCTGGCCATAACCACCGAATACACTGCCGGGTGGTTGGGGTGGCTGCGTTGATTTTGCCATGCTTGCTGCATAAGGATTGTAAGACTGACCAACAATACTGCTAGAAATCAAAGAGTCAGGGGTGCCTACAGATGATGTAGGCGTAACGTAACGCCCTTCAAACTTGTCTGCCGCTGGCTTAGCTGGCGGCTTAGGCATAGACGCAAGCCATTCATTGTACTGATCTTCGTAAGACTTCTCGCTCATCTTTAATACCCCATTCCGCCACCAAATCCACCGAACCCACCAAACCCGCCGCCATATTGTGGCATTGGGAACCTAGGCATGCGTTGTTGTCCGCCTCCATAGGCTTGTTGAAATGCTGGTCCACCCATGCCGTAAGGCATTTGACTGCCAAAGCCTGGGCCACCATAGCCCCCTCCGAAGCCACCGCCATATGGTGATCTTGGAGCCATAAAGCCTCCGCCGAATCCACCACCAAATCCACCGCCGAAGCCTCCACCGAATCCACCGCCATAGGAGGGTTGCGGAGGAGGGAAGCCACCAAAGCCGCCGAAGCCGCCAAACATAGGTGGTTGCTGGTTAAATCCACCACCGAAAACACCATAGCCACCGCCAAATCCGCCTCGGCCACCGTAACCGCCGCCGAAAGGATTCCCGAAGCCACCGCCAAAACCACCGCCGAATCCACCGCCTGAGCGATAACGCTGATCCATCACCGTTCCACGTCCTGCCATATCAGGTCTGGCCCGTCTCTGGGTCGTGCTGCCTGGAAAAGAAGCAGAGCCGCCTGGTCGCTGAATCATTTCAATCGGTGGCATGATGTGTTGCTGTAGCGATCTGGTAGGAGCCGGTTTGCCACCAAATTGCGTGGGGTCGGTGTTGTACTGCTTCGCAAGCTCCAGAGCCTCTGGGTTTTGCCCGTAAAATTCACTCATGGCGTTAGCGTGGTTTGCAGAATGTGCGCCACCAGTTCTGTTTTCGCCTGTAACTGGGTCTTTGAACATCCTCATCATTTGATCTTGCATACCTGTCTGCATTGCTGGCGCATCAAAGCCGCGCTGTGCAAACAACTCTTGCAACGATGGGACCGTAGAGCCGCCTCCCATCTGTGTTGCTGTAGCGATCTGACCGAATTGCTGACCTGTATTTTTAGGTCTATAAGGCAACGCCTTCATAGTTCCCGCTGGGCCTCCAGGCCCCCGCGTCAGCGGGCCACCAACGCCGCGATTACGCATAGCATCCATCAATCTTCCTTGAAGGAATCCGGGGAACGCTCTGTCGGGCCTTGGCCCGCCTGGACGTTGACTCATATTCTTTACTCTTCTTCAGAAGAATCGTCTTCTTCTGACTCTTCTACAGCTTCGGGTTCGATGACTTCTTCAACCACCGCCTCAGGCGCTTGATCAATCTCTTCAATAGACTCTGGTTCTGTTCCATTGCGTAAAGCCTCTTGAGCCTTGTTTACGGACTTCTGAACTGCTGCCATCTTCTGTCTTACTGAACTCATTGTAAATCTCTCTATCGATTACCGAAAAAGTCTTTCGCCATATTCTCTGCAGTTTTAGCCATTTGGGCTGATCTCTGCAAGCCAATTCGCTCACGAGCGACTTCATCCTTCATCTCAGCTAACTCGCGCTGCAGATCCATTCGCTCATCCGCCATGTCGGCAGTGTTATCAATTCGCTCACTTTCTAGATTGATTCGTCTATCAGCTTCTTCAGCTTTACGCTGCAAATCGGCTTCTTTGATATCAAGCTCACGGTCACGCAGATTGACCAATGGGTCATCCTGCTGTGGCGGTGCAAGATCTTCGGCTAGATCTTCCATGATCTGCGTTGTGATCTGGGCAACCTTGTCCTCCATGATCACCTGCATTTGCTGCTGCATCTGCTGCATTTGCATTTGAGACTGCTGCATCATCATTGGGTCCATCTGACCTTGTTGTTGCATCTGCTGCATTTGCTGCTGCATCTGTTGAATCTCAGGGTCTTGTTCAGCCATTTCACGCGCCTTGAAATCAACGTGCTGATAGATGTGCGCCTGAATCATACCAGCCACAGGGCTTTGCCCAGGGGGCATCGCAGAAACGATGGGAGACTTCAATAACGTCAAATGCGCCTGTATGTGGGCGTCGTGATCCTGATCAGGAAAAGCTTGTGCTGGTTGGCCCTGCAAGAACCCAGCGTTCTCCATGGCTGGAGACATAGGCCGTGGTTGAGGCGGTGGGGGCCATAACTGCTCAATCTGCTGCACACCCATCGCTTCGTACCTGCGGCGATACGCCTCGTGCATTCCCTGAGGCCCATGTATCTGTGGGTTCGACTGAACCATTTGCATCATCTCTTGAGCAAGCATGACACGCTGACTCATGGAGAAAATGTTGGGGTCAGAGACAGGAATGATGTCGATTCGATCATCAAAGTCCTGCGCCATCAACTGCTGCTGGCCACTAGCGATCTGGTATGGATATGCCTTGATCGGTGAGTCTTTGATTACTCGTGCAAGAATATTGAACTCAACTCGCTGGCTGTAGTGCATGCGCTTGTGTATTGAACTCATTACACGACTGCCGCGCTCAAGCAGCGCAATCGTAGTACCGACAGGCGCCTCTTGGTTGCCATCACCTACCTGCATATCGCCAACAGAAGCAAATCTACGACCCGCTTCAACCAACATGCCCAACAACTGCAAAAGTGTGCCGCTTGGTTCTTTGAACGGCAAAGGCATCAATGCATCGCGCAGTGACCCGCCAGGTGCATCCATGTCTCTGAACTCACCAGGTTGCAACGGCACATCGTTATCTCGGATACGAATGCCACGAGCCTTGAATCCTGCAGGCAGGTTGGCCAGCGTACCGGCATCGATCAACTGACGCAGAATGGAAGTGGCTGCTTGAGATAAGCCACCAATCATATGGGTCAGACCAAAACCATAAAAACCAACGCCTGGCAGAAACTTGTAATGCACAAAGTAGTCAATGCGACGGCGCATAACGTCCGCTTGGACATAGTTCCTGCGAATAGATAAAACAGTGTTCTGTTTCGGTAGTAACGTGACGATGTACGGTAGTTTGATTCCTGTCTCTTCGCCATTGCCATCCACATCCTCAAAGCCTGGAATATCAAGTTCTACATGAACCTCAAGTAGCTCAGCCTCGTAGTCACTAGAACCACCTGAAGGCTTGATGCCCTGAAGCTCATCAATCTCATCCTCAATATCATCTGAGTAAGAAGCATCGTCATAATCGCCAGAACTCTTTGTCTTGCGATAAAAACCTGTCTGCTGCAGCTTGCGAACTTCGTTCATCGACATGCCAATTACATGCGTGATACGAACCGCATCATCAAGACTGGTGGTGCCGTAAGGCACAATTAGTTTTTCAGATGGGATAAAGCGCGATACAGGGCGGCCCAATGATTGGTCAAAATGAACCTTACGGAACGCGCTGCCAGACAAGGGCAAATAGAAAAGCAGTTGGTCAGTCTCAGGATCGTACTCTTTCATCTCCTGAGTGATCAGGTAATTCATGTACTCCTGCACACGAGCAGCCTGCAAATCAGTCTGCGGCGTACCCATACCCATAACCATGGTCTTAACAGGGCCGCCAGAGGGCAGCATTTCCTTGTAGGCTTGCGCTTGGAACTGGGTGACAGATTCGGCTAGAAGCGGGTGAACTACGCCAGAAGCGCCGTCAAACGGCTCTGTGCGGTCTTCAAACTTCATGCCCAAGAACTTGAGGCCTTCGGTGTACTGATCAATCCACTCTTTACGAGAAGATCGGTCATCATCGATGTCGCTCATCAGGTCAGAATAAATACGACCAAGATCGGCACTTTCCATTGTTTCTGCGAGGTTGGCATCAAACGCCATGGGCATGTCACCCATAAGCTCTTGTTCACCGAAGACCATCGTGCCGTCATCCATGATCATGGCATCTTCATCGTCCATGCCATCAAGGATCAATTCATCTTCAGTGACCGCACCAACCTGAATCTCTTTCGAGTTGTCTTCGATATCAAGCTCGTTAATATCTACGTCATCTACACCGCGCTCTATAGCCATGGCTTACTCTTTGTCTGCGTACAGATTATCGAAGATACGGTTCACATCTAACGTGTAATCCAAATCCGACTTGCTGTAATGAATATGCTGAGACGGCTTAAAATCAGGTGCCCCCTCGCCAGTCTCAAACCATGCCGGATGCGTCACGCGCACTCGGTTGTTTGGCAAAGCTACTATATTCCCAGTCCACTCGCCAGCATCAAGTAACTCCATCACATGCGATTGTTTGTGCTGTGCAGGATCATCAGCGATCTCATTCTCAGCATAATCAACCGTGAACAAGTACTTCGCGGGATACATTTCACCGCCAATCTTCGCCATCCAAGGGCAAGGTGTAGCACGATCTAGAACGTATACAGAATGAGTGTGAGAAGAACAGTCCCAAGGCTGGGCATCATGTACCGCCATAGGCTCTGGCCATTCCTCAAACGGCGTATCCGCAACCAAAGCAGTGATTGGCATTCTTGCCCACATGGCTCCACCATGGACATTAGGTTCATCCTCATCATCGTCAGTTTCACACCCAGTGAAAATGACCTGAAAACTGAGGCATCTCGTAGGCATAGTAGTCACGGCAATAACCATCGCGTGCAAAAACTCGCCATGGTATTTCTCGTGATTGTGTGTGTATTCCCGTCTCACCCAGCACTTGAAGTGCGGGATGTTGCTTTGCAGATATGGCAAACTATGTTAGCCCCACTTGGTTTCCCACTTGGTGACCATTCCTCCTTTTGATTTTTCTAGCGGGGTGCCAGATGGCTTAATCCCCTTCTTCTCCATCTCCGCACGACCAACGCGCTTCATCAACTCGTAGCCTCCTGCGGCACCGGCACCTGTAGCAGCGGCTCCTGCAGCAACACGGTTGCGAGTCTTCTTCGCTGCAGTCGCAGCACGCTCACGATCAGCAATCGACGGGCCTTTCTGATCCCGCATGTACTTCGGCGTGGGCTGGTTCTTAGATGCCTCTTGCGCTTTCTTAACGGCAGTCTTGCCATACTTCTTGATCGCAGCCTCAACGCCTTTCTTGGCGATGAGGGCTATGATCGGAAATAACGGAGCAGCCACTATCGAAGAGCCTTACCGTAACCGCGCTTAGCTGCGCCTACCCCTCTGGGTTTGGACTGCTTACGCACAGAGCCACCTTTGGCATAACCTTTTTTCATCATACCGCCACTAGATCTCTTCACGACTCTAGAAACTTTTCTAGGGTCATTAGTTTTAATGTCGGTATTGAACTCACCCTCATCTCTAAAGGTGAAAGTAGACTTGCCTGCATTTCTTGCTCTGCTAAAAGCTTTTTCAAAAGCAGCATCTCTTTCAGCTTTAGCGTCTGCTTTCTTTTGGGCATTGGTCTTGCTAGGCCTTCTTCCGGTCCTAGCCTCCTTGCGATCAGCTTGAGAGCCTTCCTTTCCTTTTGGAAGCTTGTCTAGGTTGCTAAGGGTAACCCCTGCAGCTAACCCTTTAGCGGCTCCAGACAACTGATCTCTTTTGCCTTGAATCTTAATTACCGCCGGCCCCATTAAATGAGTCGTTGTCTTGCCATCTTTAGACTGAATGCGGCCTCGAGATTGTTCGCCAGTTTTTGTTTTAGCGTCCTTAAAATTAGTTCCAGTTGAACTTTTAACTTTATCTACAGCTTTCTCGCCAAACTTTTTGATGGCCTTCTTAACGCCTTCTTTGGCAATAAAGGCGGCTATTACCGCAGGAATCGCCATTAGCGGCCAGCCTTCCCGAACCCGCGAAGAGCAGCACCTACGCCGCGTGGCTTCGTAGGCTTGCGTGAAGTCGCTCCACCCTTGGCCATACCCTTCTTCTTGACAGCACCGCCTTTGGCATATCCTTTGGACTTCATCATGCCGCCAGCTTTCTTCTTGGCAACACCTCGACCCTTCAGGATGTCCGCCTGCGTGACCTTGCCGTCACCCGTCAGGTCAGGGAAGCCGCCATTCTTCATGCCCATAGCCCTACGGCCACCGCGAGCACCACCCTTGGATGCCATCTTGGATTTCATCATGCCGCCTCCCATCTTCTTGACTGGCTTCTTTCCTTCAAATCGATTGTACGCCTGGGTGAGTGTCTCACCCTTCTTACGGCCAAGCTCTTCTTTCGTAATCGCTAACTTCTTCTTGCCATCAGCGCCCGTGTAAAATCTAGAACCTGCTTTCTTTGCCGCAGCAACAGACTTGTATTTCTTCCATTCTGGTCCGCTTGATGCAGGCGTGGAATTGGTGGTCTTCGCCTTAGGGGCGGGGGTCTTCGTGGCAGGGGGCTTGGAAGCAGGTGTTTTGGCGGCAGGAGCCTTCGGTTTGGCGGGCGGGTTTGCAGAAGAACGCAAAACACCCGTACTTGCCTCGGCAGAATCTTGTCTAGCCAAACGCTCTCGACGCTTCATGTCGGCAATTGCTTTCTTCTCGTCAGCATTTAAAGCCCTGCCACTAACAGACGCAGCTTGACGATCAATCTTTGCTTGCTCACGAGCACGAACACGCTCTTTGCGGGCCTCTTCGTTCTTTCTTATCTCTTGCTCTGTCTTTTTTCTTAACTCAGCAGCACGCCTCTTACCTTCAGCTTCGCGCTGCTTGAGAATATCCATGCCTTTGCGTCTTCGATTAGAACGGCCTTGAGGGTCATCCATGCTTTCGGATCGGGGGAAGTCGCCACTGAGGTAGCTACCAATCGCACCGAATAAACCTTTTTCTTTTGCTTCATCGGCAGCAATTTGCCGGCGAGTCCTATCTTCGTACTTGCTTTTGGCCATAGGAGGCTCCTAATAATATGCGCGCTTATCTCGGTACACTTCCTCTTCCTCCTCGTCAGAATAAAGATTAATGAAGTTACCTTGACGAAATCTTAATATCGCCTGCGTCGTAGTGTCCACATAATCATCGTGCGGCGCAAACGGAAATGCAGCGCACTCCTCAATAACCTCATCCGCAAACACACGGTCAGGCGCCCAAACCATACCAGCCTCAAACACAGGACTCACCGCGTGAACACGCGACATCTTGTCATTGCCCCTAGATGGCCGGTAATTCACCACAGGAATCCCCATCGCCCTCAACTCGTGCGTCAATGGCGTACCACTCGCCTGTGCCTCAATCAAAACCATGTCAGGCTGGTATTCCGAATACTGCTCCTGTGCAATCGCCTTCAACTCAGGGAAATCCCACCGCCCCTTCTGTGCATCCAACAACACAATCGCATCACCCATGCCTTCCTGCGGCTGAAATACGCCCCAGGTCGTGATCGCGCTGTAGTCAGCCGTCTCCTTCTTGGAAAACGCTGTGTCATAACTCTGAATCACATAGTGACAGTTAGGCGGCTCGTCATGTTCCCACAACTGCCACCAATCTCGTTTGATAATCGCACCCTCTTCCGACGTAGGGTTCTGCTGGTACTGAGCATTCCACTTAGATACAGGAATCGATGCCTTAACAGACTCCAATTCCTCCTTCTTCCAGAACTCAGGCCACAAAACATTGCCCGAATCCTCGAAAATGGCCGGTAATTCCACTACCTCCCACTGATCCGAGTGACTTTCCGTCTGCCGATTCAATAATCGACCCGTCAAATCCGCCGTATTCCACCGCGTCATCACAATTACAATCGCACCACCAGGCTGCAGACGCTGACGGGGGCCAGATGTGTACCATTCGTAGCAAGAATCCAACAAATTGATCGACATCGCGTCCTGCTCAGAGTGCGGATCGTCAATAATCAGCAAATCTGCACCACGCCCCGCTATCGCACCACCCACACCAGCCGCAAAATATTCCCCGCCCTTATTCGTTTGCCACTTTCCCGCACTTTTTGAGTCGGAAGCCAAGGATACCTCGCCAAATATTTTTGAGTACTCGTCTGAATCCATCAAGTTTCGTACCTTACGGCCAAAGTTGATCGACAAGTCAGCCGTGTGCGTGGTTTGCATGATCTTCATGTCAGGCTTCAAGCCCATAGCCCAAGATGGGAAGTAAATCGACGCGAACTCAGATTTCGTGTGGCGGGGCGGCATGTTCACAATCAACCGCTTCAACTCACCCTTGGCAACACGGGTCAGTTTCTCAGCAATCAAGCGGTGGTGGTCGCCCTCAATGAACCCAGGCCAGATGTAGCGAATGTACTCCATGAAGGATTCCTTCGCCTTGTCCTGCGTCTCCAGCAGCGATAGCCGCTCCTGAAGCATCAAAATCTCTTTCATCTCACCCTCAGAGAGGTGACTTAGGTTAGGACTAGCCATTTGTATTTTTCATAAGATTATGGGTGGTGAACGTTATATATACACTAACACTATACGCTGTGCTGTATAGGGGGGGATGAGGGCGCGACAAGTCGCGGACTTTTTTTGGGTTTGCGCCCTAGGGTACCTAGGACGCGCAGACCGTCGCGGCTGCGAGGCCGTGCGGGCGACTGACCGGCACCGTCGAAGGCTGTGAGGCCGCGCCCGCCGGAAGTTTAACAGGGAAGCGTGCCCTGCCCTACCCCGCCAAACTGGCACCGATGCCCTACCCTACCCCAAATAAATGTTATTTTTTTTATCCTTTTTGCTTGCGCGTTGGTTGATGATTTGATAAATTGCACTTGTGCAATTGAGCACGGCAACAAAAGGAAATGACATGGAATCACTCAAAGATCTAATAACGGCGCGAGACTTGTTGGAGTTCGAGATAGCGCAGACCAAAAAGTCTAAAGAGCTGAAAGTTATCAAGGCAAAGATCGCGGCAATAATGGCGCCAGCCAAACTGCGCGCCGAAAAGCTTGCAGACCGTAGAGGGTACATTGAGAAGATGACCAAGGCTGGAAAAGTCGTCCAAAGATCTGAGGGCAAAATGCCGGTCAATGGTGAAACGGCTGCGTACACAGTGACAAAATCACAAGTGGTCGCGCACCCGCGCACCGTCATCCAGATATCTATGGTCTAAATCTCAGCGTGATGGGCATCTCATGGGTGCTCATTGCGATGCGATTTGCATCAAACATAAAGGAAAAAAACTATGGAACGAGAACAAATAGCAGCGATTCTGATCGAGGCAAACGAAAATGGGCGCGCAGCCGCAACCGAAACCGAATTGCACATGGTCAGAGCAGTAGATCAGGACGGACGGGTTTCCAATCCATTCCCAATTTGCGGATTCGCCTCAGTCAGAGTCAAAGGCCTGCGCGGCAAGGTACTGGGTGAATTCAAACAACGAGGCTTCGAGAAAAGCATGATGGGCGGACAGTCCTTATGGGTGGGCGATTACCACCAGTCGTTTGATATGAAGTCGGCCTATGCGAGAGCATATGCCCAGACGTTAACCCGCCATGGGTTTAGCGCATGGGCTGAGTCGCGATTAGATTAGATTCCAGCGTGATAGCCATCCATTGGGTGGCTATTGCGATGCAATCTAGCATCGAAACCAAAAGGAAAAACGAGATGGACTACAAAAAATTTAACGGCACTAGCTATCGCGGCTGTTTCAAAATGCCTTATGCCAAACTGGTCGAGGCGATAGGTGAACCAAATCTAATCGGCGACGGGTACAAAACCGACGTGGAATGGGGCTTCGAGCGCGATGGAGTCGTGGCCACAATCTACAATTGGAAAAATGGCCCGAACTACATAGGCCTCGGCACTGTCGAAGACATCGACGATTGGAATGTAGGCGGACACAGCCTTGATGCAATGGACGTTGTCAGCGCGCTATTGATGCAGCGATAAACCAAACGGGGGCGAAAGCCCCCAAACCAAAACCAAAAGGAAAAGACCCATGGCAAACCCATTCGGAAAAACCAGAGATGTTGAACAACCATACGCCAGATATGTTGGCTATCATCGAGATCTCGGACCGATCGAAGTCCGCATACTCAAACGCTACAAGGGGTCCGTCGAGGCCGAGCAAAAGAACCAGCATTCGAGATGGTTCACCGCAGCCAAATCGGATGCGACATATGGAAGCTGGGAATACGGTGACCAATACGCCGGGATGATTCAGTCCTGCTACAAGCTTTTGGACGCCGAGCCTGAATGGCTGGAACAATACCAATCATAATCAACTGGGGGCTGCGGCCCCCATTTTTTTGCGGGATCCGATTGGCCTGGGCCCGCCAGGTCCGGCCAGGCTCGAGCAGGGTAGGCCGCGGTCCCAGCAGGCCGCAGGCACTCGAGGCCGCAGGCCGCAACAAAATATATATAAATGCCAAGAGGCCGCAAGCAGCGCGGGCCGCAAGACGGGCCCGCCCTGGTCTGCCCTAACCCGCCATGGCCGCAAGCAGCCGGACCAGCCCAGAAAAAAATCGAAATTTTTGTCCCAATTCCCTGGCATTTCGCGCTATAATCGGGACAACGGCATAGCAATATGCCCGTAAACAAAAGGACACAAAAGGATGAAAGTATCAGAAGCACGCGCCGCCGTGGGCGGACTGTCTCAGACCAGCAAGATGCCTTGCAAGTCGTGGGGTATCAGCGCCAAGGCATGCAAGACCGGCAGCAAACTCGCCAAGGTAGAGGGCACCGTTTGCCATGGCTGCTATGCACTGAAGGGCGCATATGTTTGGCCGGTAGTCGAAAAGGCACACGCTAAACGGCTGGACGCAATCTATACGGCTGGCTGGGTCGATGCCATGGTCACAGCGATTAATGGCGACAAGTATTTCCGATGGTTTGACAGCGGCGATATTCAAAGCGACGAACACCTAACCAATATCGTGCGCGTAGCAATCGCCACGCCAAACACCAAGCACTGGCTACCGACCAAAGAATACCTGATGATTTCTCGGTTTATGCGTAAGCACGGAAGCTTCCCGAAGAACTTAGTCGTGCGCGTATCGTCGCCAAACATCGACCAAGCGCCGGTCAAACACTACCGGCACACAAGCACAGTTCACACCGGCAAGCCATTCGGGCGCGAGTGCATCGCACACAAGCAAGACAACGAATGCAAAGATTGCCGCGCATGCTGGAATCCACGAATCAAAAATATCAGTTACAAGTACCACTAAGGAGACGCCACCATGGCTATATATTGGAAACATCAACTACACGCGGACGCAATTTTTACTTTCGCAAACCACGAGCAAGAGCAAGGCACTTGTAGGTTCAGGCTAGACGTAAACGAGTCAGAAGACCGAGTCATTTACCACATCATCCAATCGATGTTTGATATCAACAGCGTGGACGAGCTAGAACTAATGAGCGATATCGTAAAGGTATCGTTCTGCTTTGCTCACTCGCCACCATACCCGCGCAAGATTAGCGCAAAAGAAGACGAAGAAGTTTGGAAGCTTCCCGTGATGAAAGCTTTCCTAGCGCGCAACGGCAAGTATTACTTTGACGAGGAACAGCGCGACGAGGTCGAGTCATCCATCAAGGGACTGCTGGACTGCTGGCGGGAGGAGATATGCTAAAAACTTACATCGTCACCGTGGACATCAAAGAAAGCCACACATACGAGGTCGAAGCCAACAGCAGGGAAGAGGCATACGAAAAAATGCACGGCGCCCTTTTGACTGAACCGGCCAAGCCATTGGACTGGGATACTGAGGAGCCGATACCTGGCGTCGAGTATGGCGATTGCGAAGTCTGGGAACAATCAGTCTCGGACTACATCCAAGAAGTGGGGGAGGGGGAGTAATCCCCCTGGTCCCTCGGGCCCGCCTTGAGCATGCATATACTATCAAGGCCGCAAGTCGCAAGCCGCAGGTCGCAAGCTTTCCCCGCGATCCGCGGATCAAACAAGGCCGCAAGCCGCAAGCCCGCAAGCACACTCGGACCTGCATTATAAAAAACGAAAAAGGCCGCAAGCCCTCAGGCGAAAACACAGGATCGCACAAGGCCGCAAGGCCTCACCCCTCCCCTACCCCCTAGTCGGGCGCGAAAAGCTCTCAAATCAAACGCTAGACCCCTTGTATGAGGGGGCGGGAGCGATTCCCCCTACCCTTTCCCTGCAAATACAAACATTTTTCTAACATATGCTTGGTTTTGCTTGCAAAATAACGTCAACGCACTATTATTGATAACGCTAAAGCAAACAAAAGGAGACTGCTAATGGCATACCGAGACAACAACCCCTTCGCCCCGAAGGACATCGACCCTACCCTCGCCTCGTTTGGCGAACGCTCTGACGTATCACTGAAAGGCTTGGTAACCAACCAACACTTCTCAGAAGAGACCATCTGCTTCAAGGCGACGGTATACATTCGTAACAAGCGGATGTTCTGTGCCGAGAACGACGGCCAAGGTGGAGCGAACCACTACTTCCCACTGAAGAAGCAATCACAAGAAGACTTTTACAAAGCGAT
>Ga0181404_1000361_pt1 | contig 13998 bp, 19 predicted proteins | sample 27SPOviralmetaG_FD_130133 | JGI IMG/M metagenome (GOLD analysis project Ga0181404, IMG submission 130133) | Marine viral communities from the oligotrophic San Pedro Time Series (SPOT) site, San Pedro Channel, CA, USA - 27 SPOT_SRF_2011-10-25 | ecosystem: Environmental > Aquatic > Marine > Strait... | reverse complement strand
AATCTACTCTTTGGGTCTAATATAAAAGCTCTGTATATATTAGGTAAAATTCCTATCATTGCATTGATTGCCCAAACTTCGTCAAATTCAACGCTGTGTGCCTGTGAGAGATGAAAATCTATCTGACTTTGACCCATAGCTACAATTGCAATATTTTTGCCTTCTAGCTCGTTTATAGGATCATTAGACATCTATTTTTCTTTGACCATCTCTATAGGCATCTTTACGATTATATCCATCAGATAATAAAGTAAGTTTTTGTAATGCTTCTTGAAATCTTTTTTCATAATTAGCCATAATATCTGGCTCGCCCTTCATAAAAGTATACGCTTCTATTAAGCTAGCATAAAGCAATAATTCAGGAGCATTTGTTCCTAACCAACTTGTACCATCTGCTGAAGCAGATATAGATGTAGGAATATAGTAATAATGTAACTCAACATTTAAATTAGCATTAGGACTAGGACCAACTATAAAAGAATTATCATCAAACTGAGCATAATGTTTTGGAACTCCTGTTGAAGCTGCTGAAGGATAAGCTTCTCTTATAAAACTTACATCCGTACTAATTAAATAACTATAATTATTACTACTATCTAATACTGCTAAAGAAAAAGGATATAAATAATCATCAGGTGCAGTTAAATATTGATTACCATTTGTAAAAGAACCTGTTACATTTTTTCTAAAATTAGGTAGCTCAACTGATTTTACTATCCTATCTTCGGCTTGTTGAATAATAATTGCTAAATCAGCTACAAAAGTTGATTCTGTGTTTTCTGTGTAATCTTGTATAGCCGATTTTAATGTTGTATATGTCCAGCTCATAATATTTTTATTATTAAATTTAAATATGTCATGTGTTAATTAGACCTCCCATACCTGAATGGTTAGTACAATAGTAATAGAGTGTAGGTGCACCAGATGCTATTTCTATTTGTGTATAAGCACCTGAAGAACCTGGAGTTCCATTTGTAGTTACTCCAGTTGTATATTCTGATCCTCCTGCATGCGTTCCATTTGCTGTAGTAGAAAATCTTAATGGGTGAGTGCCATTAGTACTATCGGATTGATCAAATCTATATATTTCACCTTCAGTTAAACTTAAAGTAGGACTAACAGAACCATTTAAATAAAATTTATTTCCTGTTCCATACGAGTTAGTTCCTGATGCCACAGTTACTGTATAACTAGTAAATGAAGAAGCTCCTGTTACAGTTAATGATCCCAAGCTTTTTGTTCCAACAACACCTGTAATACTAGTAGTAATAGAATCAGGTGAATTATCAACATTAGATGTAGTAATTGTTCCTATCGAACCTGTTAAAGCTTGGCTGCTTAGTGTATTTGATCCAAAGTATGAAGTTGAAGCTTCTCTACCAGTATCTACTCTTGCATCAAAAAGAGCTTGATTATCACTAGTATTTACCTCACCTAGTTTAAGTTGTTGTTGATCTATATCAAAACATTCACTACATACACGCAATCCATTTCTTCTACCATCATAAATTTCATACCTTAAAGTATTTAATTTATAAGTAAAACCACAACGATCACATAGACCTAGAGCTTTTTTCGCTCGTGCGTATGCCATTAGTAACCACTAATAGATAAATCAGGTACAAATCTTACTGATGCTTTTTCTCTGTCTGCTTCACTTACATCTCTCCATAGTTCGTCATACCTTTGTTTTATCATAGGTACTCTGTTAAGAGATTCAGGTGATTTACAGGCTAAGTTATAAGCTAATGCATAAGTAAGACAAGGTAGATATCGTGCAGGTACTTCAGCATTATTACTTGCTATATTGCCAACATCTTCTATTCTTTTTACATAATCATAAATTAACGAATAAGTTTGATTGTCGTCAGGTGTAGACCAAACAACAATTTTTACTGAATCATTATCTTTATCTACATAAAACTGTGTAGGTTTAGATTGTGTTAATTTGTTTGATTGATGATTATATTCTGTTCTTGATATGCGATTTAATCTTTGATCAAATTGTTTATCTACATCTCCAGCATCAGTTCTAACAAAAACATCTACAACATCTAAAGCACTAGAATCAATAGTATAACTACTTGTTCCAGCTATTAGAGTTGCACTTCCTTGTTCTACAGTCCAAAGGTTTAAACCTTTATTTTGCCATTCTAAAAATACTAAGTTTAAAGCTCTTTTAGCTCCACGATAACTATAGCCAGAACGCAACTCTAAACCACAAAGATCATAAGCTTCTTCCATAATGTCGCTTATGTCTAAGTTAAATGTAGTAGTTCCACTTGTAGCCATTATTTATCCTTTTTAATTCTAGTGATAGTAATACCAGATTTTGTCTTGCTAACTTTTTTCTTTGAAGCAGGAGCTTTTTGTATCTGATTTCTCATGTTTGCTCTTGATATTGTCATAATATTAACACTTCCATCTTCTACGAGCCTGTCTTATTCTTGAGTTAGGATCGTTTTTTGTTTTAGCTGAACTTCTTTTAAGCTGCCCTGCTGATCTTGCACAATAAGATTTTCTTCGTTTTGCAGCTTTACTACCTTTCTTTACTTTACCAGTAACTGCTGTTTTTAACTTAGACCCTGGATTTGCTTTACGATATGCAGCAACACCTTTTTTAGTCATACCAGCACCACTTTTAGTAGATCGGTAGTTAGCTCCTTTATCCTTAGTTGTTTTGGGTATAGGATTTTCTCTTTTTCTCATAAGTCAAAACTTTTTTTGTTAAGACCTTTTATCTTGGCGACCACCCATAGCACGACCTTTAGTGCTTGTTTTACCACCGCCAAACATTCTACTAACGTAGTCTCTATATTGTTCAACTTTGGCTTCTTTACCAACTTCAGTTTTCATACCGCCTGCTGCTTTATATTTTGTATTTTTTCCGCCACCAGCCATGTATTTAGTTTTTTTTGTTCCTTTCATAATTTTTCCAATTAGATAAATATAATACTCTGTTTTACCAGAGTATTATAAATATTGATGATACTACTTTTTCTTAGTAGTTGTTTTTTTTACTGTTGTTTTTTTTGTAGCTTTTTTCTTTGGTGCTTTACCACCAACATAAGCTTCATTAACATCAGGTGTAGAAGGATCGTCAGCAACAAGCTGCCCTTTATCATTCCTTGATCTTTCTCCGTTCATTTCAGCACATTTACGTTCTGCATCTTCTAGATCAGGATCAGGACCAAATACAGGTCTGTAGATACCATCTTCATCAAGATGTAAAACTTTATATTGTGCTGGAAATTCTCCAGTTTCAGATATTACATAATTTTTACTTTTAGCCATAATAAATTCCTATTAATCAGAGTACACTTTTACCATCTCTAAAACGATAGAATAAGTGTCTCCTGAACTGTGACCTTTTGTGGTAAATAAAATGTCTCCATTTTTACCGCTACCTGCATTATTAGGAAGTCCACCAAAGTCTTGAAAGTCCATATGTCCATTACTACTTTCTGCTAATTCCATTAAAAGAACATTAGATGTAGCATTTAAAAACATTTGAACGGACATACCAACAATGGCATGGCTTACTCGCATAACTCTAACTTCTGAACAGGATATACCTGCTGCATTAGATGCTAAAGCAGAAACATCTACTTTAGTTACTGCGGATTCGCCAGTACCATCGCTGACATTGGTAAACTTAATAATACAGTTTCTTTCACCATCTATGATGGTTTGTGAAGTTACTGCATCAGCCATAATTTACTCCTTATGATGCTGCATCAAAGCCAGTAATTTCAATTAAGAAACGACCTGCTGTGTAAGCTGCGTGCCCTGTGCCTTGACCGACTAAATATAGATATTGATCTGCGGCAATATCTCCACCAGCAACCATAGTTCCTGCTGAAGCTGCACCTGCATTAATAACTTGTGTTTCAGTTAAATCACCAATAGCTGTGTCATTAACACCTGTGCCTTCAGTAGCAGAATATAAATCTATATCTGTGCCACCGCCAGCAGGAGTTTCTACACAAGTCATTGTGACTCCAAAAACAGTTCCTTGATTTGAAGCAGTTACTTGTCCTATGTAAGCAACACCATCACCATCTTTACCAATAATGTCACCTGCTGTGCCACCATCTCTTAAACCTGTTAAGTCAATCATAATAGTTGTCTTAACAATGTTTACATTTGTGTCAGTATCACTTTTAAAACGCTCTACTTGAGTAACATAAACTTCTGCTGTGCCTTCAATACCAGCACTACCAACAGCTTCTGTAGCCATTTTATTACCACTAGTTATTGTTATAGCACCAGTAGTAGAATTTTTTGAAATAGTTTCAAAACCATTTTCAGACCTTACTGGTCCATTAAAAGTTGTATTCGCCATATTTCCTCCTAAAGGAAAAAGTCTATCATCTTGGCTTGTCTGCTAGGTCAGTTGATAGACAATAATTAAACCCTAGATAAAAAAAAGGGAGACTCGATTTGAGCCTCCCTCTTAAAGTTCTTACGAACTACCTGGTGATCCAAAGATACCTAGTGGATCAGATACTCCAAAGGAATATCTTTCTCTAGCTTTGTATCTAACATTACCAGTTTCAAAGTCACCATCCATAGATGTAGTCATAGGACTTCTGACGAAATGCTTCATGCCATCAGGAACATCAGTAGTGATAAAGAAAGCATTAGTATCAGTTAAATAATGATTAACTGAATAACCTTCTGGAATCACTCCATTAGTTTTGATTGCATTGATGTCATTGTCAGCAGTACCGACTCTGTAGTCACTTTGCAATAGTCTAGTAGCAACAAACTGAAGATCAGATGGTACTATTAGTTTTCTTGGTCTAGCTGCAATTTTAAGACCTCTTTCATCAGTATATTTACCAATTTGAATGATAGCATCTTCTAGAGATGTTTCATTTAAGTCAGCACCTGAAGAAGGTCTGTTGCTGTTAGTTCCACCACTTACAAGTGGGTGAGCTGTGCTAAATAAAGCAACACCATCACCTGAAGAGAAAGTAGTAGAGAATCCATTATTTAATGGATACGCTGCTTTCACTTGTTTTGTGTAAGCCATTGCACGAGCCAAAGCTTTAGTATATCTACCAGAGAGAGAAACATAGAGGTTATCTTCCATTGCTTCTTCTGTGATCGAATAGCCCATAGCTATTGTTTCGTGTGTGTAACGAGCCACGAAAGATTCTTGAGCAACATCATAACTGATAGTTGATCCTTCATTTTTCACGGGAGCAGCTCCGAAACCTGACAACTTGAGTTCTTCTTCAAATGATCTTTCAGAATTCTCAGTTGCATAAATTTCTTCGTGCTCGTTCTCGTAGTTGTTGTACTCTTCCCCAAACAAGGCATTAAGTCCTGGTAGGAGTTGATGTAGCTCATTCGCTCTTGATATAGCTGCCATAATATTACTCCTTAACCAATACCAGTTGTGTTGAGCAATTGATGCCCTACGTTAAACATAACAAGTACATCAGTATAAGTATCCCCTACGGCACTATCAGGTCCATCGACAAAGTCGATAAGCTTTAGTGGTAATGTAGCGGTAGTGGCTGCTGTACTTCCATCTACTGCATTTTTGCTGTTACCGATAGATGTACTACCTGCTGTTTGCACGACTGCGAAATTTTTCCCTAAGTCGTCTTGACCTAAAGTTTCATCGCCTTGCATTTGCATAATAATAAATGGATCAGTTGCAACATACGCAACAATATCATCCGCAGCAGTTGATGCTGGGTAATATTGATTTGGTGTGAATTGACCTGTAGTTGGGTCGGTGTAAGCACAACCAAGAAAAACACCAATAGGTGTACAAGCCGTAGTACCAGTATCTTTTTGGACAGTAGTATTTGGATTGTCGTCACCCCACTTTACAAAATCGCCATAGAATATAGAAGTTCCATATGCATTTTTAATTTTGTAATGAGTAACTTTTCCTTGATAAGGGCTTCCAACAACTGTACCAATAGGTCTTGCTCCAAATGGAGCTGCTGTTGTAGACATAATTGTCTCCTTAAATTAAATTAATTATTAAAGACTCCTAAGAATCTTTACCAAAAGTTGTTTTAGAATTACGCTCAAACACTTGTTTGGTCGCCATTCTTCCATCCTGATCTTTAAAGTACACATTATCAACAGATTCAAGTTGTGACTGAGCTAAATTAGCAAAGTGTTCATCTCTAGCTTTCGCTTTTTCTGCTGGCATCTTGCACAATAATTGTCCACCTATTTCTACATTACCTTTTTTCGCCCACTCCGAGCCATGATCCATCATATGAATTTGAAGTTCAGGATGATCTTGCAATTCACATGGTATCCATCCCTCACGAAAACGTCTAGATACATTAGGATTATCAGATTGACCTAAAAGGGCAGTTCTGATGTACCTAAATACCCAGCCTTCTTGTGGGTTAGGTGTAGGTAGGTTTGACACATTTTCCCAATCTTGTGTGTGTTGGGTAGCCTCTCGGCTTTCTGTTCCCCTAGGGGTACGCTCTTGGTCTACAGGAGTATCAGTAGAAACTGCCTCCACTTCATTAGTGTTATTATTTTCTTCTGACATTTAAGCCTCCTTCAATAATTGATTTGCGTATTGCTCAGGACTAATTCCAAGTTGGCGAGCTAGCTTAACTTGTGTCTGAGTAAGACGTATTTGCGTGGGTTTTTTGTTTCCGCTATCCCTCGTTGCGGATGCAACAACTGTTGAAGGTTGTCGTTTAGGTGAATCTTCTTGAGATATTTCTACCTCATTTGTTGATGATACACCGAAAAAGCTTGGATATTTAATCCTCATTCTTTGATCTACTTGATTATAGTATTCTTCTGATTTACTAGCTGGGTCAATACCTTCAAGTTGTAATTCTTTATCTAAATGCATTGCATAAGAAGTCATCGATTGATGAATAGGTTCACTTCCCATAAACCAAGGATTTTTTTGTGACCATACTTGCATTTCAGGATCAGGTTGTGCAGGTATATATTCTTCTTGTGGTAAATTTTGTGCTATTTGTTGTTGAAGACTAGCAGCCATATTTGTTGACTGTTGTTCTGCTAATGTTGCTCTAGATAATAACTCTTGAGCTTTAGTCATTTCATCAGCATTACCTTCTTCGTAAGCTTTTTTAAATGCATCTTGTGCATTTTGTTTTGCCCATAAAGCATTATTATGTGCTTGTTTATTTAAAACTTCTCCGCCTTGATCAACCATAGCTTGTAGCTTTTGATTTTCAGACATTAATGTTTGTAAACGCTTTACAGCTTCTTGAGATTCTCTAGTAGCTGCTTCTTTTGCTCTACGTTCTTCGTGAAACTCGTATTTAATTTTAGCAATTCTGTCACCAGCTCTTTTACTGTAATCAGTTATTTCTTTATCTACAGTTTCATCATCTATATCTGGTGAAGTATCTTCTGCTTTTGCAGGTCGTTGATCTTCTATAGGGGTATCATCTATAACTTCAACTTCTAATCCTTCAGGAATTGTATTATCTATTTCTGTTTGTCTTCCAAAAAACTTTTCTTCTTCTGACTGTGAAACAGTTTCACTTATATTTGGTTCTTCATTTATAATTTCGGTTTCACTCATGCTCTAACTACTCCTGTTGGATCATCGACTACTGCTTCTACAGTATCGTCATTAATTAAACGAAACTCTTGTCCATACATTTTCATGCGAGTGCCTGAGTAACCACGAAATACCACCCAATCTCCAACTTTACACCAAGGTCCGCTAGGAAACCTTTTTGTGTCGTTGTAGCATTCTGGTCCTAACTTCATAACGTATCCGCAAATATTACTTACTTCTTCGTCTTTTATAGTCTGGGAGGCTTTTACAATACCACCATCAGTTTTTTCTTCTGCTCTAGGCATTGCTACTAATATTCTCCAACCCGCAGGTTCTGGTAATTGTGATTTAGTTTCGTTGCTTATATCAGGTGCTTTTACGCTTTCTGGTTCAGGTATTTTTACTTCTGCTTTACTCATATTTTTTGCACGACTTTAAGGAGTCGAGTTCCTATTCTGTAAGAACCCTTTCAACATAATCTAGGAGTTCTCGTTCTGCAAGGGCTAAACCCTCGATAATGCCAGTCATTTTCTGATACTCGTTATAATCTTTACAAGCTCCAGAAGCTATATGATCAGCATGTTCGTTCATCATACCACGCAGCTTTATCTTCAGATGTTCTGAGAGTGATAGCTGAGTGATATCATTATTCATTCTTATTGATATCTTTTCCTATATTCAAGCCAATGTCAATACCCTTTTCGTATTGTTCTCTTTCGGCTTTGTCTTCAAGCTGTTTATTTGCAAGCAGATCGCTAGCAGTTGCTTGACCAATTCTTGCACCTGCAATTTCAGCCTGTGTAGATATTCTTTCACGTTCTATCTCATCTCTATTAGCTGCTTTAGCTGCATCTAATTGTAATCTGGCTTGATCATCAGCAGCTTTACGTTGCAACTCACCTTCTTTAATAGCTACTTCTCTTTCTTTCATTAGAATAAGTGGGTCTTTTTGCTGTTGCTCAATTCTTTCTTGTTCAGCTCTCTGTTGTGATGTACCAGTAACTCTTTGTGCTGCTTCAGCCACAAGAGTTGATATACGTTTTTCAACATCTGCTGGTAGAGGTTCACCTTCTGGTGGTAACTCAATACCCATTTCCTGTTCAATTTGTTTTCTAAATTGCATGGTTAAATGTTGATTTATATAATCAGAAGCTGCTGCAAGTATTACAGGGGCTTTAGGACTCTGTTGAACAATCTGCATCATTTCAGGATTTTGTTGAGTAGAAATTAATGTAGCAATATGTGCTTCATGATCCTGATCTATAAACGCTTTAACAGGTTTACCATTAATTAAATTTTGTACTGCTGTTACAGGATCAACTGGTTTGATATCGTCTGTATCAGGGATAATAGCATCAACATCTTCTATGCCTAATACTTCAAGCATTTGCCTATGTAGTTCTGGCAAGTTATACATCTCAGGAGATGATTGTGCCAATTGCATAGCAGCTTGATACTGCATAATTCTTTGCGCCATTGTTGCTGCATTCGGATCAGATACAGGTAGTATGTCTACTCTATTATCAAAGTCTGATCCTTTAATAAATTCTTCTTCATCCATTTCATATGGATAAGCAGGTTCAGTAAAGTCTTTAACTATACCTACTAAGATATCAAATTCTTTTCTCATAGAAGCATGGAGTCTAGCTTGTACCGCACTCATAACTTTTTGATTTCTTTCAAGTAATGCAAGTGTAGTACCTACTGGAGCTTGATTATTCATGTCAGATATTTTCATATCAGATATACTGGCAAACCTTCTTCCTTCTTCTACTATGTTTTGTAACAGTTGATATAAAGTTCCTGATGGTTCTTTGTATGGCAAGAAAGTTATGTTGTCTCTGATAGCACCACCTGGTACATCAACATCTCTAAACTCTCCAGGCATAATGGGGGTATCATCGCCTTTTATACGCAAGCCTCTTGCTTTTAAACCACCAGGAAGATTAGATAATGTTCCTGCATCAACGAGTTGTCTAAGTATAGATGTAGCTGATTTAGCTAAACCACCTACCATATGTATTAAACCAAACCCATAAAATCCTAATCCTGGTAGGTATTGATAATGAACAAAGTGCATTCTTCTAAGTTTCTTTTCATCATCTTCGTAATAGTTTCTACGAATGCTAAGTATAATTCCACTTGGATAATCAATAGTTACAACATAAGGTATAGCTATACCTGTTTCTTCTCCATCACTACTCATATCTTCAAACCCTTCTAGGTCTAAATCAACTTGCATTTCTAATATAGTATGGCTTTGATCGTAGTTATAAGTGTCCTGTTCGCCTGTTATATCGTTATATTTCTTTGTTATATCAGAAGTGTTCTGTGATCCAGCAGGTAGCTCTATGTCTCTATAAAAGCCATTAACTTGCATTTTTCTAATTGTATTAGAAGACTTACGCATAACATGGGTAGCACGTTCACAAGTTTCTAAATCACTAGCACCATAATTAACTACAACATCTTCTGCTGGTACAAATATAGAACTTGGTCTATCTAAGCTAGGATCAAAGTAAACTTTACGAAAGGCTGAACCAGCAAGAGGTAATGAAAATAACATCTTTTCTGTTTCAGTCCTGTACTCTGACATTTCATGTGTCAGTAAGTAATTTAAGTAGTCTTGTACTCTTTGTGCTTGTTTTGTTTTATCGTCAGTTATTTTGCCAACAATTTTAGTTCTTACAGGTCCTTGAGCTGGAAACATTTCCGTAATTGATTGTGACTGAAAACGTATAACTGCTTCTGAAAGCATCGGGTGAAATACTCCACAAGCACCAGCCCAAGGTTGTGTTCGTTCTTCTATTTTTAATCCTAGTTGATCTAGACCTTTAGTGTAAGTTTCTTCCCAATCTGCACGAGACTCTTTATCTCCGTTATATGCACTTACTAATTCATTGCCTATTTCATTAAGGACATCATCATCCATAAATTCTGCAAGGTTAGAATCAAAGTCTTCGTTACCTACATCTTTTGCATTAGGATCAAAGTCTATAATCATTCCCCCATCTTCAGTCTCAATAGCTACTGATTCAGGGTCTTCTATTTCTATTGTTATGTCTGATTCAGGGTCTTGTTCTATAAGACCTTCTATAGGTGTAGCGGGTTGTCTTTCAATTGCCATTTAATATCCTAATAATAATTTGCTGTTCGGTTATGTTCTAAAGGCTCATCTTCTTCGTCTGAATACAATGAAACAAAACCACCTTGTCTGAATCTTAACAGAGCTTGCGTAGTGCTATCAACTAAATCATCATGTTCCATATTAGGAAAACCAGCAAACTGTTCTATGGTTTCTTCTGCCCAACGAGTTTCTGGAGCCCAAACTACTCCTGAAGCAAATAGATCAGATACTGCATTTACTCTTGATATCTTATCGTTACCTCGGCTAGGTGTGTATTCTTGTACGGGTATCCCCATTGCCCTTAACTCAAAGATAAGGGGCATACCTGCTGCTTTAGCTTCTACTATAAAAGCATCAGGCTTATAGGCATTGTACTTTTCCATAGCCATTTTCTTTAACTCAGGAAACTCTAGCCTTTCTTGATATGCATCTAATAAAATTAAGTTAGGTGCTAGCATTCCGTCATCATCTTCTAAATAGAAAACACCCCAAGTAGTGCAAGCAGAAAAGTCAGCTCTTTGATTCTTCATAAAAGCTGTATCCCATGATTGGATAACAAACTCACAATCTGGGGGGTTTCTCCCTTCCCACACTTGCCACCAGTCTCTTTTAACTAATGCACCCTCTTCTGAAGTAGGGTCTTGTTGATATTGAGCCATCCATTTACTATTCGGTAGCTCGGCTTTCAAAGCCTGTAATTCTTCCATCTTCCAAAATTCTGCCCACAAAGGATTACCTGAAGGCATAATCGCAGGAAGTTCTATAACTTCCCATTGGTCTGCACCGCCACGTTTAATGCTTGCATCAACCACTTGTCCTGTTAAATCTTTATTGTGCCATCTAGTCATAACCACAACGATAGAACCATTAGGTTGTAAACGCTGTCTCGGACCAGATGTATACCACTCGTATGTTCTATTAAATACGTTTATATCAGCACTTGCACCTTCTTGTTCTGAATGGGGATCGTCAATGATTAGTAGGTCAGCACCTTTACCAGTAACCGCACCACCTACCCCTATCGCAAAATAGTCACCACCTTGGTTCGTATTCCACCTTCCTGCTGCTTTACTGTCTGATTGCAGACTGACATCAGGGAATATAGCCTTATAGTCAGGGCTATTTACTAAGTTTCTAACCTTCCTACCAAAGCCAACCGCTAGTTCAGCAGTATGGGCAGTCTGAATAATCTTCTTATCTGGGTATTTACCTAGAAACCATGCAGGTAATAGGTAAGAAGCAAACTCACTCTTGGTATGTCTAGGGGGCATATTGATGATTAAACGCTTTAAATCACCATTAGCGACCCTTTCAAAGGCATCAGCCATTATCTCGTGGTGCTTACCATGAATAAAAGCCGACCACATCTCCCCAACAAAGGACATAAACTCGTTATGGCACTTCTCTCTACCTTTAGCTTGTTCTAATTCTTCTAACAAAACTAATAACTCTTGCTTTTCTATAGAAGATAGATTCTTTACTTTACTTAGAACATTCTTATTCATACTTACTATGTAGTATATACCCCATAAGGTAGGTACTTCTTAAATTAAAAACTTATTAAGTACATACAAGGTAGGCACTTATTAGGTAGGAACTGGGTAATAGGTATGTACTAGGTATATATACCTACAGATTTTACAATATTGCACCCCCTTCACAAAAAAAGCAACTGTTATTTTGAAAAAAATAATATGGGGTGCAGGAATCCTAGGTCTTTATATATAAAAGGGGGGGGTACTTAGTGAAAACTTGCTAGCAAAATGCAATATATAAGGGGGGTCTGTAAATATTAGTAATCATTTGAGTAGATCACTATGTATATATGATAGTCAGGTAGCCGTACGCACACAATGGGGGTGGGGTGTCTTCTGATTCTTCCGATCTGCTAGCAAAAGGGGGCTTTACTCTGCTTCCTCTTTACTGAGTAGGGCTATGATCTTCTGTTCTATCTCTGCTTCTATGTCGTCACTATCCCTTGCTTCCTTTATCTCTATGGTGTCGCTGAATAGGTTCACAGTCTTGCCCAATAAACTGAGTGCTGTGATGCGTGCTGAATCTGAGTCTGCTTCTTGGCTCTCTTTCATGAGTCTCTCCAAAACGTAGTTCCTTGTCCGAAGGGAAGAAGCAACCGCAGTATCCTCTTTCCTCTGTATAGCCTTATGTAAGCTTAGTGCTATCTTAGGGTTAGCTACAAGCTTGCTAGCTTCTACCTCTACCCACTTAGGAATCTTCCCTTGCTTGGTTAGAGTAACGTCATACACCTTTGCATATGCTTCCTTATAGCTTCCTAACTTGCCCCTGATTATCTCGTCTACAAATGCCCTCTGCTTTATGGTTAGATCAGTCTCTTTATTCACGATCTTTAGGTTCGGTTTCTCTGTGTTATCTTTCATGGTTCTTGTCTCCTTTTACCAGCTAATTATTATCTACTAGTCAATGATCTTTGGGTATGCTCACAGTCTGCTAGCTAATATGATTTGCAATGGTGCTTCATGGTGCTATAATCCATGCATGGTCGCAGTCGTGAGACTCCTCCTCCGAGTGAAATATAAAGCTTGGGTTGATGTGAACGAGACGTACAACAGAAAAAATGGGCGTAGGTGAGTGAAGAACGTAGGTGACAGATGCGAGAACTCTTTGAAAGATGAAACGACCTGTGAGAAGGCGGAGTAAAAATTACTAACAGTCCTCCAACTGTTGCAAGGTGTGTACCTTGCCTGATGAAGCGAAAGCAGAAACAGTAACTAACTTAATTCGTGGAGGATTAAAACAATGAAACTAAATTATATAACTGTTATCCATACTGCATTTTTAATGACACATGACAACGAAGGGAATAGAACTTTCGATAAACCTCAAGTCGTTGGTCTTGTAAATGTGGGAGAGCGTGAAGGAATTGAAGCCTTAGAATTTGCTTATGCACAGACTCAAAATATAGAGGAGTCTTGGACTAAGAATTCTAGTGTCGCTACCTTTGTTGAGATAAAAGGAAATGCTGGATACAGATCAACTTCTGTAGGCGATAGGATGATCTTTAACGGAGATATCTACAGAGTAGCAAGCGTAGGTTTTCAGAATGTCATGGATATGGCTAATGAAGATATTAATGCTCTGATTGAAGAAGATGAAAATCACTTCAGAGGACAGAGATTAGATCAATAAATAAAGAAGGGGATACCTAATAAGTATCCCCTATCTGTATCAAGGTGTGTACCTTGGCTGAAGATTCCAAAAGGATGAAACAGATAACTAATAACTAACGATGGAGGTTAGAAAACTATGAGAAATATAGATTAAAATTGTGCGGTTGCTCTTTATGAATCTAAGGATT
>Ga0181404_1000357_pt1 | contig 14073 bp, 21 predicted proteins | sample 27SPOviralmetaG_FD_130133 | JGI IMG/M metagenome (GOLD analysis project Ga0181404, IMG submission 130133) | Marine viral communities from the oligotrophic San Pedro Time Series (SPOT) site, San Pedro Channel, CA, USA - 27 SPOT_SRF_2011-10-25 | ecosystem: Environmental > Aquatic > Marine > Strait... | reverse complement strand
TAGTTATAAAATATATTATAACTAATTGTATCAACTTTTAAAAATAGAAATACTATAAAATAAAAAAATAAATCACAATACAAATATAAAATAAAATATCAATATAAATAGTTATAAAATATATTAGAACTATAGTCTATACTCATCGTTTAAAATTGGATACTTTAGGCATCATATAACTAATATAAAACTCATTCTTTTTGTTCCTATGTAGTTTAGGGATCTTATCAATAACTCCGTGTGCCTTGAGTGCTTGATGGTGATAATCAATAAATTCTAACATTTCGGATCTTTTGTGATGATTTAGAGAGCGAAATATTGTTAATTCTCTTTCATTTATATACAAATTGTTAATATCAATCATCATTTTAAAATTGCCTTGTCTATCACGACAACTTGTAAAATTTAATCCGTTGAAAGTTGGTTCTGCCTCTATGCGACTGAAGCGATTGTTTCGTGTAGTATAATGTCCTTCTATTGCTGGGATATAACTTGTAGTGATAGATTTAGGATACAATAATCTCAACATCAACCGACCTTGATTGATTTTAGATTTAAAACGGATCTCATCGGTATAGGCAGTAGCCCCACGTTCATACTCACCTTTAATCATTCTTTTTATATGTTTGATAAAGATAGGATTTGTAAATTCATCAGTACAAGATTTAATCATATTACGATTGATATACATATATATAATATCCATAACATATTCAGGAATAGCATATTGATCCGCAACGCATTCGACGACATGATTCATAGTCGGCATTTTGGGTGTTTACTTTTCTCAAATAAGTATCTCAAATTTACTTTAGATTTGTTCTTGCGGTGGTGTTTACCTTTCTCTAAAAAACATCTCATATTTATTTTGGTTATGTAAAGTCAAGTTTGATGAACTTATGTTCAACTTTAAAAGATGCATCACCCTTTCCTCTGTATAATTTTTTAGGTTTTGATGTATCATTTGCAGATGCTTGAGTTGGTGGTGGTTTGTTTGTCATTATGATATATAAATCTAAATCTTCTTTTTTGTATATTTGTTTGATATATATTCTATAATATAGTTTACCATATTCTCTTCTATATTGTCCGCTCCATTTACGCATCCTGCCTATCCATTCTTGCTTTGTTTCTCCTTCCTTACGGATTACATCATCATCATATAATTTTGATGGTTTTAGATTATTTAATCCTGAATTAGTCATCTATAATATCATCAATATTTAATTAAAATTCAGATACCGATATGAGAATAATAGTTCTAAAATATATTATAACTATTCATACTCACGACCTAATTTAAATTTCTTATTTATAATATCGGCTGTATAGAAGAAACAAAAATCCTCATAATTACTTGAGTTCATAGTATTTAAGATAACTAATGTTTGATAATCTTTAGCATATTTATTTATTAATTCTAATCCTTTTTTTTTATCATCACTAACAGATAAATATTGTTTATTTATAGCATCTTTATTATCAAAATTACTTTGCTGAAAACAGAATATAACATCAACATTATCTCGCTGGACTGGTGTAAAATCTTTTTTTATATATTGATATGATACTATTAATGATATCTGAAAGTGCCGTGCCGATATGAAAAGTTTATCAAGTATCTTTTGTTGTTTAGCATCATTAGAAGCGATGATATCATCAATTAAAATTAATATTCTATAATCTCCTTTAGGTTCATTTCTAATTAAATACTCTTGCCTTTTCATGATCCGTTCAATCACATCAACATCTACTTCTGTATATCTAAACTCAAATGGGATATAATCATATCCGTTTATTGCTATCTCTGCTGTAGGACTAAATACAAATACATTTTTTACTTTTCCTCTAAAATAATTGTATGCTATATCTCTACATAAAACATTTTTTCCTGATCTTCTTCTTCCCGCACAAACAATCGACGGGTTCGGAGGGAGATCATTAAAATCAAACTCAACAAGGTTCATTTATATATATATTATAAAAAAAAATAATTATTTATTTGCCGTTCGGCAGAGGGATCTGTGGGAATACTTTTTGGACGGCAGGGCGGACAGCGACATCATATGCTACAGATGAAGCACCGAGACGGAGACCTTGATTAACAGTTCCCATACTAAAGATAGGTTTTCTTTCGAATACAGCACGATTTACACCAGCGATCATCATTCCACGGAGGATAGCATCAATAAGAGTTTGTGATTCTAACATTATTATATGATATAAAATATTTAATAATGATTATATATTTAACTTGATTTTTTTACATTTTTTTACATAATATCAAAAAAAATCAAAAATTATTTTTCTGTTTCAGGTTCTAAATTTATTTCTTTACCTTCTTTTATGAGATAAGGTTTTCTCGGTGTTTCCCCAGTATGCCCTGTCATTTGTAGTCTCTCCTCGGCGATAACACTATCGACATCCCGTTCAACACATCCCCAGCAACACTTCTTACATTTAGATTTTTGTGTAGCGAATAATATACCTGATAAAACTGTTCCACAGATTCCTATGAAGGTTCCAAGTTCAGCAAGATTAAAATGGTCTAATTGTGTCATTTATGATATATATATATATTTATTCTAATCTTAAAGTTATATCGATACTACAAATATCACCAAAATTATCAGTCGGTCCGGAAGAGATTAACGCCCAATCTTTTATGACCCCATCAGTACCAACATCTCTATAATATATATCAATTGTGATTGTTTTTGATGTAGTCCAAGTTTGAGGTCTACCTTCTACTAATTTATAAGGATATGAATGACCTATGGTGCTACTCATAGATGATGGAGTAGATCCTACTTTGTTCGCTCTACCTATAGGGATAAGTCCTGTGATATTGACGGCAGCATTAGCAGCGATAGGAGGAACTGCCATCGTTTGTGTCCCATCAGCCAAAGAATATAATACAACATCTCTACTATCTAAAAAATCAAACTTTAATGCGAGAGGTGATAATATTGTTGTATCGATGCTTCCTAATCCTGAATTAGCAGTAGATTTAGAAATAGGTTCTTCTAAAGTTTCAGAAGCGATATAATATTTTACATCTTCTAAATAAATATTTTTAAATTTATATTCTTTAGCAATTGTAAATGTTGCAGATCCTGTTGTATTCTCACCTGTGAATGAAAATGTTAATAAAGTCATATTATATTATATAATTATAAAAAAAAATCAAATATTATTTCTATATTAAATTAATTTATTCAGTAATCATCTTGAAGTTAATTTGTCCTGTAGAAGAAGTATTGTATGTATTGATGACAAGGACTTCTGCTACGACGTGAACAGTATGGGCGTTAGAACCATTCGCACCAGCAGAAAATTTAACTTCGATCTCAGGATTACCAAGTTGAGAGAATGATAATGAACCATCAGCACTACCTACATCATCAGGATTATAACCAAAGTTGATGACCTTGACATGACTGGGTTTAAATTCTCCACCGCTAGTCGCACCAAAAGATTTATCAACAGCAGGATCATATAATTTGTATGTATCACTCGCTACAGCAGTATTACACGCCATAGGGAGATTATTTCTAAAGCATTCTACAGCATAATCAGTATTGTATCCGGCACCAGCAGTGAGCGAGTTAGATACATTATCAACACCGCATCCGCAGTTTTCTAATTCATAAATAGATTGATTATTAGCACTAAATTTAACAAGTGCTAAATCTACAGTTTTCATATATGCTTTAGCGGTGCTGTGTGCCCGATCAGTATCGTCCGTAGCAAATACATATAATCTTCGGACAAGACCGCTGATAGATTGTATCTTAATTTTATTACCAAGAGTAGAAGAATCGGTGGTCTGAACTAAAGCAGAAGCAGCGATGCTTTCACTAAAGAGAGTAGTGGTGAAACCGATTTGACTGCTTACTGATCCCGGGGCATAGTTTCTCGCCTGATACGATGCTAATTCATTACCATTTAATTCAGCAACATAGCAGATAAGTTGAGAATCGTTGTATGTGACACGATCAGCTGGAGTTTCTGCTTTTCCGTGTAAATCAAGAATAGCACGATAATCAACTTCAACGAAAGCATTTGACGATAGAGAATATAAATCCCACGCTTTTCCAAGTGATTCTGTGAACCACGCTTTTAGAGGGCAAGATAGAGTTTGACCTCCAAATACACTCGCCATCGCTTTTCTGCCTTCGATACTCGCTTCAGCATCAGCAGAAGTGCCTACAATAGCAGAACCAAGCATATTGTCAAGTAAAAGTGATTTTTCTTTAGTAGCACGAGTGTATTGAGAGATTACAGACCATTCCGGAGTGCATTCCCATAGAGTATTACCCTGATAAGTGATTCTTACACGAGTGAAGGCAAAAGCACCCGCCATATCAACAAGAAAACAATCTTTAGCACCAGTATCATCATTAGTATCACCTTGATTAAATTTAGTTTGTAAATATAAATCTTCTAAAAGACCAAAATTGGGGAGCTGAAATTTAATAGTTTGGTTTCCATCAGCATTCATAGAAGTTGTAGGATTAACTATAATTTTACTGCGAGCAACAGGGCAGATATTACTTTCACCTTGAGTGGCGTAATCGTATACATTCTGCTTACTGTTTCTCGCCTTGATAGTATTGTAAAGGGATGAATTCTCATTAGCACGATGAATTAACTGCGGATTAGACATTTTATATATTGTATTAGAAAAAAAAAATAAAATTTAATTTAATATTAATTTAACTTTAATCTGAAGATTTTTTAGGTTTCGCAATTTGTGATCCGACGCCAGATGCGAATTGAGATGCAATATATATCCCACCGATTAATAATATTATATTTAATGCTTTATTTTCTAAAAAAGTAAATCCTCTCTCTATTAATTCACCACCTTTCTCTACTGCTTTCAGGGGCAACTCACCTACAGGACGAATTTGATTTTCTGCTAAATTATCATCTGTTAATCCTATACGCTGGACTTCTCTTTTTTGTTGTTGTGCTTCTTGTTCTTTACTTGTTTCGATAAGAGGAGTTTGTAAAAATTTAACAAAACGAGAACCAATATCATCACTATTTTTTAATTTTTCTATATCTTTATTTCCTAATTCTGCTTGTATTGTAGGATTCTCACTTGACTTTAAATCATCAGGAGTAGATAAATCTTTTTCTATTCTTTCAACGGCATTCTGTCTTTGTATAGGATTTGTTAAACTTACATTAGATATAGGATTAGGAGGGGGGGCAGGATGCTCTAAAGGATTAGGACCAGTAAATCCTGTAGGTTTTAATTTACCATAGAAAAATTTATCATTTTTTAAAAGCAATACAGGAGGCATATATTTATATAATACAATATAAAAAAAAATATATTTTATATTAATATACAAAATGGGAGATGAAGTTGATGCTTTTGATTTACCTTCACGACTTCAATCGGGCAACGGTGATTCACACCAAAGCACTATAGTAGAACCTGATGAGGAGGCAGTCAGGGAACAATCACAAGCTAATCTTGATAAAGTTAGAGAAGATTTTTTTAGTAGAAATACAAATGTTAATAGCATGATCGCTGCTGTAGAAGGATTAGGATATAGTGATACACAAAGGAGACATATTATAGGTGGGATATTAGCAGAACATCAGTATCGATTAGGTCATAATAACGTCCCTTCAGGATTACAAAATAATCAAATAGAATATATAGCAAATCAAACAAACGCTTTAGGATCACCAGCATTTAATCTTAATTCTGTAAATATTATGGTTGATGATAGGGGACGAACATATATAGAAGATAGAAGGGTTAGAGAAACAGATGGGACACCGAGGAGATTATATCTGCCTCCACCAGTACCATTTGATCCTATCTCAAGAAGAGCAAGGCAACAATTACAATATGAAGAAAGTATAGTTGATGATATTACAATACAAAATCCGGATATTAGTGATATTAGAAATCATTTATTAATTGATGATATTTCACAGGAGAATGTTGATGCTGTATCACAAATAATTACACAATATTTACAAGGCAATAGAAACGACCAAGATAGAGATGAAATGAGACATCGTATTCAAGAATTACCTGATTTATCACAAACTGTAAACATTAGAGAAAAATTAATCATATTATTTGATGATATTAACCAAGAGGAGCAGTATAGAGTTGATAATGATGGGAGACCAAGAGGATTGACAGATGAAGAATGGGACTATATACAAGATAATAGTGATACATTAAATTATTACGGACAACCTATTTTAAGAACACAAACAGATCCTCCAACTAAATATTTTTATACAGGCACAGGATATACTGTATTAGAACCGAATAATATAAGAAATATACCTACAGCACAAATTACACAATCACAACAAAGAGAAATTAATTTGTTCACACAAGGATATATAACTGGAGAGGATAATGATAATAATCCTGACAATTTAGCAAATAATTTATCATCATTATTCAACGAACCTGATTTCGCAACAAGATTACAATTAGAAGATATAGCACAGAGAGCAGAGGCAGAGAGAGTATTTAGGGCAGAAAATAATGGGAGACCATCACAATTGACACCATTACAATATCAATTTGTTATGAATCATAATTTATCACCTGATGAACCAAGATATTCAGGTGAACCTATACAAACAATCACATCAACTATAAGAGGCACAACAATCACTCAACAAGGTTTTAACTCGTGGGATAATCAAGAGTTTCCTGATTTATTAGTCATACCTACTGATGATATTATAAATCAATTAATAGAGAATGGTGCTTATACTCCACCTGAACCAACTGCAGATCCTGATAGGCCACCAGTAGTCTTACCACCAACACCACCAATAATAGAACCTCCTATAAGTGATCCTCAAATAATACCACCTGAAGAAATATTACCTGAATCATTAGAACCACCAGTGATACAAGGGCAAACACAACCAGTTAATCCTATAACTCAAGGTGATATTCCTGTCGATACATTAGAAAGAAATATACAAAGATACGAACAACATTTTAATTCACAACAAAGACAATATGAACCATTTAGACAAATGTTTAGGGATATATTACCTATATTTACTGGATTCTCTGGTGGATTTTTTGCATTCTCCTATAGTAGAAGCAGAGATAGAGGCACTATAGGTGAAATATTACAAAATGAAAGAGTTTTTCTCAATACAATTGAATCGCGTATCACTACAGCACAGAGAAATTTAGGCAGACCATTACGCCCTGATGACCCTGAAACACAGGTGGGATTAGCAAATATAGGGTTTCCTGATCCTGAAATAGATTTTAGTGAAATACCTTTAAAAGATTTAGTCCCACAATTATCAAATAGAAGAGATGATTTATTAGAATTACAAGCACAATTACCACCTGATACAGCATTCGCGTTAAGAGGCACATATCAATATCAGTTTAATGAACCTGAAAGATTTAGAATACAACAAGAATTAAATACTGTTCAGGAGTTAATACAAGAAGCCGAAAGCGAATTAGATTCATTAGAAATGGATATAGCAAATGACGAGGCATCAAGGCAAGAAGTAAACCAAAGATTAGATGAATTAATAAATCTTGATACACAAATATTACAAAATGTATATAGATATAATCCTCAAATATTATCAGGTTTTACTATAGGCACAACATTAGGATTAGTATTATCAGGATATTTCTTTCCTACATATGTAGATGTTGAAGATGCATCTTATTTTAATAGAGAATATGATAAACCTGAAATAGAAAATAAAGCACAACCATTACTACATGATCCTGCTAAAGATGTAAAAAATGATGTATTACAAATGAAGATGAGAGACCCTAAAGAAATAAAATCAAGAATACATCAATCAGTACCAAAACAATTTATCCCAGTAAAAGATAACAGAGGCAAACAATTATCATACAAAGAAATACAAGAATTAAAATCAACATTATCACCAAGTGAACTAAATAATCTAAAGGATAAATATTTAGTTTTCGGTGATGATAATAAACCATCACATTTGATACAAGATAAATGTAAAGCAATTGTAGGAGAAACTATAATTTCTAAAAGACCTATTAAATTACGATAATAATTAATATATAATATATCATATAAAAAATGCCTCGATTAATTAAATATACTACGAATGGAATTGTTGATGAAATCCCTGACCAAGCACTCGCTGTGATTGAACACGCTACATTATTCTATCTGATAGAACAAAGGTTTAAAGGACCACAAAAATATATCATATTTGCGGTTGCTGGGGCTGGATATGAGATGGGAATAGATAGATTAAAACGGCAAGATGCACAGAAATAAATATTTGTATATATAAATGGATGATACTTATGAGATGAAAGATAGCAATTATCAAAAGAAAAATAAACCATTATGTATATATTGTAGTTATAGATGTGCTGTGCCTTCTAAAAATAATGAATATTGTAGTGAGATGTGTAGATTATTACATTATTCTATCACAAAAAAAATAGATATAGAAGATATAGGAAAGTTAATAAAGTTAAATAAAATAGATTTGATAGGAATAATATTATCGTTGAAACAAATAAGCATTAGTAAAAAAGAATTATGTGAGAGGTTTAATGTAAAATATGATCCTCCTAATGTATTAAAAATCAAACACGGTTCAGGAACATTATCATTCGATTAAAGGTTCTAATATATTTTAGAACTATTTTACATAATATTTTATTTTATATTTCTCTTGATATTTTATTTTTTTATTTTATAGAATTTAAATTTGAGATACTTATTAAAAAAGTTCTAATATATATTAGAACTATTTAAAAATAAAATAATATACATTATATAGACAATGGAAAGCATTTACAAGGATCTAAATATTACTGCTGAACAGTTTTGTTCATTTACAATTGCAGAAAAGATAAATAAATTAAATATCAAATCAAGAGAAGACTTTTATAAATGGTTCGGCAGAGCAATCCCTGATAAAAAAGATAATTACAAATATCAATACTTTTATGATAATGAATTCGATGAATGTGAAAAAATATGTATACAAATAGAAAATATAAACAAACCTAAAGTAATCAAGAAAACACAGCCTCCACTTGTTCTTGATATACCTGAATGCATCACTGAAGATTTTAAACATTTTGGATTAGATGTTAATAAATATGTTAAAAGAAATAAAACACAAGATAGATTGTTAAATATAAAAGATCTGAATTGTGAAAAATTATTTAAATTAAAAGAAAAAGAAATAGAAATATTATTAAGTGATAAAATAAATATTACAGAAAAATTATATAATGAATTTATTGAAGATAACAAAATATATGATATAGTATTATATGAGTTCTTACTATTTAGAAATATAATAATAGATAATATTGAAGAATACTTTATGGGAGATGATCTTGATGAAATAAATATGGAGAGAGTTGATGTGTTTTATAAAAATGATTTTCGACCATATATATATAAAAAATATAATAAAGAAATAAAAGAAGTAAATGAAGATGACTTAAGAAAATTAAAGGCATTTGATTATTTCTATAAAAAGGTTAATCCTAACAAATACAAGAAAAAAGATAATTATAGAGAATATATGACATACTCACAAAATAAAATGAACTTAAAAAAATCATATAGAATGTATCTCGAAGGAAAATCGTTAGATGATATACCCATAGCAGATAAATTAAAATATATTATATTTATCATAGATAATTGTGATACAAACTAATTATAATTAAACCTTTTCTTGTAATTTCTAATATTTTCTCTTATTGATTTACTATCTCCCCATAATATATAATATGATAAATATCCTGCCCTTGTTGAATCGCCTGTAGTTAAATCTTTTCTATGTCTATCCCTATATGCTTTACGGCGTGATTTATCACCTGTTAATGTATAATCAGGTGCTCCTGCCTGACCGAAATATGTAGTTTTAGTACGACCATTATCTTTTGTGAACACCGCCATATATTTCTTACCTGATTTATTTGATTTTTTGATAGTTAATTTAGTCATATATCTATATACAATAATAAAAATTTTAGATAATCTTTAAGGTTTTCTTCATTATTTTTGTCTTTATATTTAGGATCCATCATGCATCTCATACTCCACAGATGTCTCCATATATCTTCTTTTTTACATTTAAAACTTATTTTTTTTACACATATTTTATGATAAAAATTATGTCTACATATTTCACAAGGCAATCGTTCAACGAAACTTAATATAAAATCCTCATCATTATCCTTTACTAATATGAACAAAGTATCCCACCACGCACCACCGAACTTTTTATTTATATCCATAATACTATATTTATTTTTTTTTGAGATGTATTTTATCTATCTTGTATGCTTTTGATGAAGGATTAACAGATGCATACACTCTCGCCATCGCCCATTGTTCTTTTTTCATATTAGGTCTTGAGGGACCAGCAGTTTTAAATGCTCCTACACCTTTATTATATATTGTTTGTAAACCTGACCTTTTGTATCCGGTTAATTTAGATATTTGTGATAAACTATTTGATTGATTAAGAGGTTGTTTATATTTACGATTGAACTTTTGTTTGTATGTCATAACCATTTATAATATATGGTTATAAAATATTTTAGAACTTTCTTTCACATAATTTTTTACAATATAACCTTCTCATCCATCTATAAGGCAGGTCTATCGCCCTTCTTCCCCATCTGTTCCACGTGATAATTCTCGCACAAGCATAGCATTTTTTTTTTTATCATTATTTTTTTCAATCGTTTTGACACCTACAGATGATAATATAATCATCAATCTCAATTGAGGTGTCATCATGCTACAATCAATCTCACCAGTATCAATCATTTCTTTTAAAATAGGGACAATATCATCTTTAGAATTATTTACTTCATCAGCATAACCTGATAAGGCATCAATATCAAAATAATCTAATCCTCTTTCTGTAGTCCTACACATCAATAATAATGTTTCGAATACTACATTATGACTATTTTTTTGAGTTATTATCGACATAATTAAATCTTTTTTATCAGCTAAAGTTTTATAATTCATATCACTATTGATATGTATGTTTTCTAAATTTTCAGGGAACTTTTGTTTTAATACGAATAATTGATTATAGAGATGAGTTTTTTTTTCTTCATCTAATTTTTCATTATTTAATTCTTCTTCATTTTTTTCTTTTACTCTTTTCTTTTTTTGAGCAAGTTTATTATATTTTTGTTTTTCTTCTTCTGTAAATTCAGATACTTTTTTATTTAATCTTTTTTTATATTCTAAATGATTTTCTTCTTCGACATCAGTAATCTCTGCAGATATTTCAGGTGATGCATCAGGATTTTTGAGATCTTCTAAAGTTATTTGTTCATTATCCATTTTAATATAATAATAGAAAAAAAAAATAAAATATATACTATAATATAAATGCCTATTCTTAATTTTTCAATCCGTTCACAAGACCTTAATAATAATGCCGATCCTGATGGAAGTACAAGAATAGCAGAGAAAACTATAAAATTAGAAAAAACATTTAAAATTAAATATCTTAAATTATTACATATATATCACAATGTATCAAATGCTAATATTAGTGATGATGAGGGAACGAGTGAGAATACAATATTATTTGCAAAAATATCTTTCTTAAATGTAGATAATTCTGTATTTTATGAACATAAAAATAATCAAGTTATAGAACACGGTGGCATGATCTGTTTAGGTGAAACTATTAAAACAGAAGGAGAATCTGTTTTTAAAGAAGCATATAAAGTATTACACGATGGAAAACAAACATTATATATTAATCAACCTTTTACGATTCAACTATTTAAACTTCAGGCAGCCGATCCTGCTGTAGATAATACAGATGTAGCAACATATAACTCGAGTGAATCACATTTATTAAAACCTATTAGCATAGATGACTTTAGAGGAGCATTAGACAGTGCTGGACAATATATTTCATTCACATTCGAATATGCTGAAGACTATAGTAAATAATTAATATTATATAATGTGATAAAATAAAATATAATTCATTATATAATGCCTACAAAATCTCAATCATTAGAATTCGTAAGAGCAAATAAAAAAGAATTAGGGATAAAAGTTTCAGGATTAAGTGTATCACAATTAAATAGTGCTATAGATAGAGCAGTAGAGAAAAAAGATGTTAGTAAAGATACAGCGAACAAATGGAAAAGAATGAAATTGATAAGTGATAAATCTCCACAAGAGATGGAAGCATTTATGAAAACATTAAAAAAAAAACAGTTGAAAGAAGGAACATTAGGCAAATCTGCTCCAGTCCCTAAATTAGCAAGAGATAAAAAAAAAAACTACAATTGACTTGTCGCACAAGAACAAAAAAAGATGGAGGAAAATATGTAAACTGCTACAGGTCGTAAAACTAAAATAAAAATATTTCTTATAATATAATGTCTCAAAGAGAAATTTTATACATTCATCAAATATACGGATTATTTGATGATAATGTAAAACTTACAGATAATAAATTATTTACAGATAGTTATTTAAAATATACTTTCATATGTGATGAAAATAATAGAAATAAAAATAGAAAATATAATTATCAATATAAATTATGGAACAAAGAATCGTGTGAAGCATTATTATTAAAATATCCTGAATTTAAATATTATTATGATGTGAGATTTAAAATTATGAAAGTAGATATTATGAGATTTATAATATTATATCATTATGGAGGATTATATTCAGATATGGATATTATCCCTCAAATATATAATTTTGATTTTGTTTTAGATAATCCTTTAAAAATGTATCTCTGTGAATATATGAACAAATTGTCAAATATTTATGATATAGAAATTATAGGATGTTATAGAAAAAATCCTATATTATATTCATTTTTACGATATATCCCATCTCAAATAGAAGAAAAAAATAATATAGATGTATATAAATCGTGGAAAATAAGATATGTCTTTCAAACAACAGGTCCTCGATCATTTAACAGATTTTTAAAAAATAATCTTCAACAAATCCAAGATATTATCTCTTTAAATACTATTTTATTCGAAGAAGGCATCACACAGGAAACAGTACCGATGGATATTGTGAATGAATTTTACCAAATAAAATTTTTTAGTTTTCATTCGTTATCATATAATAATGAGATGCACAACGGAAAATATAAAGGTTATAAAAAGAAAAAATAAAATATATTATATATTATAAATGCCTTCACAACATAATTACGATCATGTTAAAAATGAATTATTACAAGCAAAATTGAAGATTATAGAATTAGAAAAACAAATACAAGAATATAAAAATTTAAAAAAAGTATCATTTGATGAAGAAGTAAAAATTGAGATAAAAGAAGTAAAAAGTTTAAAATGATTTATTATTTTTAAATTTTTTAAAATTTTGTCTTTTTATATTTCTATTTAATATATCACTATATCCTTCTCTTTGTCCTCCTACTACACCCCATATATCACATAAAAATAAATCTTTTTTTTGTAATCTTTTCCATAACATATCTAAATTATGTGAAGGCAATAATTCAGTCATATTTTTTTTAACACTTTCTTCAAATATTTCTTTTAATTTTTTATAATAATGTTTTTTAATTATATATCCTTCTGTTCTCTGTGAACATAATATTCTCATATGTGTTTGATTATATATTTCTTGTTTTTGTATTGTCCCACCCAACAAAAAAACATCATATTTTTCAGGTATATTAACTTTATTTAAATCATTAACAAAAATAAAATCATCTTCTAAAATACATATTTCATCATAATTTCTATCAATAGCAATATCAATACATTTTATATGAGATAAAGTGCATCCTATAATCCCACTATCTTTAAAAACAGCATCAACTCTCTCACCTTGTAAATTATATTTATTTAATTCTTGTATTATTTCTTTATTTCTATCTTCTCTACTTTTTAAATTAATATATAATATTTTAATATTTTCCATTTATAATTATTTATAAAAAAAAGATAGAGACATAACTGACTATAGTTCTAATATATTTTATAACTATTTATATTGATATTTTATTTTATATTTGTATTGT
>Ga0181404_1000353_pt1 | contig 14144 bp, 27 predicted proteins | sample 27SPOviralmetaG_FD_130133 | JGI IMG/M metagenome (GOLD analysis project Ga0181404, IMG submission 130133) | Marine viral communities from the oligotrophic San Pedro Time Series (SPOT) site, San Pedro Channel, CA, USA - 27 SPOT_SRF_2011-10-25 | ecosystem: Environmental > Aquatic > Marine > Strait... | reverse complement strand
TATTCTTTCCATAGGCATTAATAATAGTTTTCTTTGCATTGAGTGAACTTGTACTTTTCATTTCATCTACAAATGCTTGGAGTACTTTCAGGTCTTCTTTCATATTTTTCTTTTTATTTATATAATAAAGATAAGGAATATATTTCAATTAGGCAAAGCTTTTTGAAGCTTTTTTTTTGCTAAGGATTTTTTAATATAAAATTAATATTAATTTAATCTGCTTTACAGACATTTTTGTTATATTATAATATATGAAAGAAAAAATTGATATAACACCTGCGATATACATTACTCTTATGATAGTAGTGTTTCTTATCGCTTTATAGTATTAGCAGATTGGTTGTCCCAACTTATTATTTCTGCTTCTTGAATTGTTTCACAACAATAAAACACTCCATCTTTCCGTAACAACGTATCGGACATAGTCCATTGTTTAAGAACCTGTTGATCAAATCCTTGTTTGAGACTAGATTCTTTGATAATACGTTTTATCAAATATTTCTTTCCGTTATAATCTATGAATTGATAATTGAACACTGCGGGCTGGAATTTATTTACTTAATTGTAACTGATTTAGGTTTAGCTTCATCTGCTAGTGGCGCATAAAGATGTAACAAACCTTTTTCTAATTTAGCTTCTAATTTGCCTAAGTCAAATCTTCTACTAATTCTCCATCCAAAATCAAATGCTCTTTTTGCAATATTCTTTTGGATATAGGTTGGTGCCGGCTTATCCGACGGATTTGATTCTATTGTTGGCTTTTTATATACTACCTTTAAGATATCTCCTTCGATTTGCAAATCAATATCTTTCTTGGCTAAGCCTACGCATGCAATGTCAATATTAAGTCCGTCTTTGAACTCATATATATCTACTGGGTGGTTTACTCTAATTTGGTTGAATGGAGCAAAGTCTTCTTCGCTCTTAAAGAAATCCCTAAATAGGATGTCGAACGGCGATGTGCCGAAATTTGTTAATTGTGTCATATTAAATCTCCTTAAATAATTTAACGTTAATAAAAAATGTTTTGTAACCGTCCAACCCGCAGTGAAGTCCAATTACATTAATAAATATCTAATTGCTACAGAAAGGTTGAACCTTTCCTATTATATTATAAACTCGTAAATAACGATACATGTCCCATGCAGTCTTTTTTGATTTTACTTTACTTAATATCAATCCATCATTCCATAGTTTATTAACAAACTTTCGTATTGCTTTAAGACTATTTGAATTAATATGAATCTTGTCTGGATATTGTGTTATTGCTAATCTATAAGGACCGACTTGGTAATCTTGCACAGCTACAATAGGTTTCTTAGTAACATATTTATCTGCTAGTTTACCTACTTGTTTGATAATAGAAGCTTCTATTCCAATCTGTGTTGCATCAAATAAAAATTCAATTTTATCTTCATCATCTAATGCCACGAATAGATCAAAGTCATCTTCAAATATTTCAAGTTCGTTTAGTTTCATTATCCTAGTAATAAGTTTTTTGAGTTAGTTGCATTTACTTCTCGAACAACAAACAAGTTTCTAAATTGTTCTAGTGTTAATCTTTTTACTCCTGCAAAATATGCTTCTGCTTGAGCCTTGTCATTCATTTCAACTACATTGATATGATTAGTTGATTCACTTGTTCCTTTTGTGTACATTCCAAATTTTGCCATAATTTTATTTTTATTTTGCTTCAAATCCTATATATGCAGAATTAAGTCTTATTGATGCATTTGTTGGTGCTGTTACGACGGCACATAAATACATTGTATTAGGATTCCAATTCTGTCCTACTATAGTTAAAGATGTATTTGTATTTCCGGACGCAATTGTTGCTGGGGTAGCAAAAGGTCCAGTTTTAGAATGCTGAATCAATGCACATGTTCCTGTTCCGGATGTAGTAACACGAAAAATCTTTTTATGTATATTACTTGGAATTGGTAATGTAAATGTGCACAATGCAGTAGTTCTAGCTGCCAATGATAGAAAAGCTCCATTGGTCGCAAACTGCGCAGTATTTCTCGTCATTTGGAAATCTGTCGGTGTTAACCAATAGTCTGTACTAGACCCTTTATATCCAAATGCAAATGATGCTGATGTAGCAGTACCGGTAAGATTGCCATTAAATGTTGTACAATTTAATATGTTGTTTGTATTGTTATATGTTAAACTAGAATCTTCAAATACAGATCTATTACCAGTACCCGGTGAATTTGTAAAAAGTATAGAGTTAGTCGTATCACCAGTATTGTCTTCAGTAATACGAAGTTGTGTTGCTGTTGCCGCATTTCCATTAATACTTCCGGCAATAAGACTACTAAATGTTTTTGTTCCAGCTATTGTTTGATTGCCTGTAGTATAAACACCGTTAGTAACTGTCCCAGCATTACCTGTAATACCAGGGGTAAGAATTGTACGATTAAATCTATTAATACCATAATATCTTTGATTCTCGGTATATGATTTTGATATCTTATCAGTATTTTCATACACTTTAGCAGTTAAAAACTTTAATGAATTTTCTATATGTGAAAACTCATAACTAGATGTTGTATGACTAGTTACTGTATTTATTGAAGCTGTAAATGTATTTATAGATCCAGATAATCCTAATGAAGCTGTATCTTCAAGCGACATGGAAACAAAGTTTTTTCCGATCGATCCACTAGCCGCTAATATACTACCTGTGCTATTAGCAAATCCCGCTCCTATTCCTATTATTGGCATATCTTCCCTTTAATATAAATATTAAGAATTGAATCCTTTTTCAATCGATGCATTAGCAATTGTTTCAGAGATCTTATTCCAACCTTTTTCAGGATTATGAATTAATATATTCATCATCATATCAATTTTTTCAGATAATGGTCCTGATAAAATAACAGCATCAGCTCCTTTCGTAAACCAATCAATGACGCCCTGGCAACCCTGTCTTCTATAGATTCGGATTACCTGGTCATCATCAATATAACGTTTATGAAATCCCATTATCGCATCATCCCCATTTTGTATTTTCTGTTAACTGTATCTTTTGCTAAATGTAATGTTCTTGCAATCATATCTAACTCTTGAAATGTAACATCAAATGTCTTATTACCAATATGTAATTTTCCAACTACTGGCTTTTCATTATTTTCAAAATATTTTTCTGATATAGAATCATTGATTTCAAAATCAATTGACCCATATAATTTTCCATACTTTCTTACTTTCTTCTGATCGTATGCTGCCGTATTGTTTACGTATCCCATTTTAATTTTCGTTTTTATAAATTATTACTGTAAATAAATCTTTGGAGAATGAATGATCTATTGCTACACTCCCAAATTCTTTTTGAGCCCAATTAAATATATCTCCTGCATTCCAATTGATAAGACCATCTTCAATACCAGACTGGTCTGATGCAAGCAATATAACACTTCCTTTTTCACAATGGTTCATCATTGTTTTAATTGTATCCTGAAGATATGTTTTATCATCACGAACTGTATCCGCATCATATCTTAAATTACTTGAACCTATATTAATTGCCCAATCTTGTTTGATATCTTTATCAATATTGAACCAATCTGTACAAACTAATTCTACCTCTTGATTATAAACTTTATTACCAGCATCTATCAGTTGTTGATTCATATCAATACCAATATATTCTAAGCTTTCATTAAGTTCTGATTCAAAGAATTTTTCAAAATCTCCTCTAGCACAGCCAAAGTCAATAACACTATCTCCTTCGCCTATATAATTAACAACCGTACGATATGTATCCCATTGTTGTTCTCTATTTTCATAACCTACTGCTTCTGATGAATATTCTAAATATTCTGGGTCTGAATCAGAGGGATTGTTCATCTCTTCCTTTTCTTCTTCTGTAGGTTCGAATTCTGTCATACCTTCATCATTTATAGACTCAAGTTCTTTTTTTGCAAGTTCTAATTCTTCATCTGAAATATCATCTTCATAAGCAGCAATCTCTTTAGCTTGTTCTGCTTCTGATTTATTATCCCATTCTTTTTCCTCTCCAGTATCTCTTGGATCTGCTAAAGGTGGATTGTTTTCTTTTTTCATAAACATTTTTTTAATTTTATTTAGCATTTCTACCTCTCCTTTTACGTTGATTTATTCTATGGAACTTGCCTTCTTTATTTGACAAGTCCATTCTCATCGGATGAGTTCGATTAAAGTTTTGGGTCAATTTACATGACATTGCTGCATATTCCCATGCGGTATGTTCACAACTAGTTATTGGCATTAAAAACTCTTCGGCAATATAAACATCGCCGGCCATAATTCTAATACCATGTTCTCCATGATCTACATACGCCTTAGGATATTGTCCCAAAACCTTTTTCTTATTCCTTTCTCTTTTAATCTCAATTCTCATATTAAAATGATCTAGGTCCTTGCGTTGGAAATATAAAATCATTTCTCTTTTCCATTTGCCCCATTGTACCGTTATGCTCACCATCAAAATGCAAAGGCGTTCCTTTTATAAAGTTTCCTCTTGTATGACCAAATCCTTCTTTTGCGAAAAGGTTGGTTGGTTCACTAGTACCATCTTCTACTGATTGATTAAATACTTCGGATAATTTGGAATCTATAACCGCATATGATGCTGCCCATTTATTTCTTGCCTTATCAACTGGCACCAAAACAAATCCTCTACAATCCTCTGTTCGAAGATCATAATATGTTTTCTTATCAGCAACTCTTCTATTAGTTATAACTCCTACTTGATTTGTACCGTTAACTTTAACGATCACTTTATCATTTACTTCATATCTCTTCATATCTAGGAATTTTTAGTTGATGATTCAATTACTTTACATATCTGTGATTTGGAAACAGATTTAACTTCAAACTCTACTCCATCATCTTTAAAGTCTTCATTAACTAATGCTTCTGCATGAGTTACAGTAAGTGCATCTACTAAATATGATTCTGATTGCCATTTAACTCCTTTCGGTGTATCGGTTGCAATTTTAACCTTTGCTACATAATAAGCCATAATTTTTATTTTTTAATTAATATACTATAATATAAGGACTTTATTTCAAAGATCCTAATTTTTTGTTAACTTTATTTATATTGATTCGTTGTGCCAACTATTATCTAATTCTGATGAACAAGATACTTTAACTACTCTAGGTGCATAATATGCAAATCGAGCCTTGCCTAATCCATCTGTCTCAACTCGACTGATAAGACCTTTTCTCATACCTCTACGAAGCATGTCGGCATATTTTTTATTTGATTGATTTGAATTGTTTCGATCATATCCAAAGGCTGCTTTGAATACTTCTGTTTCGGTCATCGGTCCTAACCTTCTTAAGACATCGACCATTTCGTGAACTGAATTACTTTTTGTCATTTATTAATTTTTAATCTCAGGTCAACTTATGGCTTGACCTCTAACCTTTTTATCATATATAAAGATAAGAAAAATATTTCAATTAGGCAAATTATTTCTTAGCTTTTTTATCATAAAGTTTTGTAACCTTTTCATGTGCATATGACCATCTATCTCTAACATCTTTATGTCGATGTTTATCTTGGCCGTCCATTTTCTTTAACTGTGCATCGAATTCTTTCTTAAGACCTTTGTTGTTTATTGACTCGGTAATGTCATACCACAAATCTTCATAATGTCCCATATTATAACTCCTAATTTAGAATGGTAAAACAATAAATATCACTTAGCATGTTTTCCATCTATAAATTTCTTTTGTTTTTTGATGGCCATATCTAGCTCTGTTTTTTCCGTAGTGTTCTTACTGGTATTCTGATCTTCCGTTGACTTAGGCAATTCATTATGGCCTACTAAATCATCTATATACCATACCGATTTCTTATCCATATCCTTCTTCCATTTGACACTAGGTAATATAGTTCCGGATTTTACACATTTAATTTTATATGTATTCTTATCAATTACCATTATAACCTGATAGATGTCATCCGTGCCTAAGAAATAAGCACGAACAAGGTCTCCAATTTTTAATTTTCTTTTTCTAGGCATCTATACTATTTCTCATTATTTTTTTTGTAATATTATCTGCTAATACTTTTACAATAACTGGTGATGTCAATTCTTGTGAGCCAATAACATGATAATCAAACTTCTCCCATTCAAACCCTATCAACATAAATGATGTTCTTGGTAACATTTTTTCAAATGCTAAATAACTATATGATTCATGGAGTTGATAATTAGGCATATTTTCTAATTCTCTTTCGAACTCATCATTTACATCTTGAATGGTAAATCCTGAACCATATCCAGAATAACAAATACCTCTTTGAAGTTTAACTAATTTAGGAGCATGATGGTTCAACATATCTTCATCCCAATCTTCCGATTCTATATTGACATTATTTACTCCTCCGGTAATATTAGATAACTCCTTTTTCCAGGCATCTAGAATATTTTTTTTCATTTCTTCTGAAACTATATCATTATGATCATACATCTCTTTTGACCATGGTTTTGTAATTTCGATTCCGTATTGAACTTTTGGTGATTTTTTGGCTTTTCTCATATCTCTATTTATTTATTAATTATATATAAATTTAAGAAATTATTTTCAATTAGGCAAAGCTTTTTGAAGCTTTTTTGCAACTATTTTACAGTAGGAAAGACGCAAAAGCGCCTTTCCCCTAATTATATAAAAATATAAACTTATTTCTTCGTGAAGAATGAAGCAATAATTACTAATACTACTAGTCCTACAAATCCACCATTACCTAGTGCACTTACAAGAGCAGAAAGATTAGCAACAACATCCATTCCAAATACTGACCCGCCTGTTAAGACTTGCCATAGGATAGTTACAGGAAGTACTGCCATCATAATTGACATTAGTCCTCCAAAGAATCCTACTACATACTTGATTACTGAATCCATTTGTTTTCCTCTTTTTTTATTTAATTGTTATGTGGCAATATCGCCAAATAGAGAGCTCGCTTCAAATACTTATTAGAATCTAAAACCGAAACCTAATGTAAGGTTCGTAGTTTTATCTCCTGTATTATAAACGATTTTAGGGTCGACATAAATACTTGATCTTAAATCAAACATTTTACCTGCCCCAATTGACATCCCATCCGTAGATAGCCCATCTGTTGATATATAAGCAAAATATCCTTTCACAAAATATCTTGCATGGAAATCTATATCCATATCAGCTGTAGAATCAGCTTGGCTCACAGAAGCACCTACCATAAGGTTTTCCATTACACCATAGCCTATTGTTGGAGATACTGACCATTCAGTCCAAGCAACGTTTGCAACGTCTCCTGTTCCAACATACCAGTCTCCTGTTGTTTGTGCGTTAGCAGTTGTTAATCCAAATGCTAATGCGATTGTTAAAATTAATGTTCTTACCATAATTATTTCTCCTTTTATTCTATTGGACAATATTGTCCTCTTACCTTAAAGGAGCTCTCTAGTTTAATACGTACACACCGCGCATACGTTTCTTATTAATTTATTAATATATAAAAACTTTTTCGTAAAACCTAATGAAACTTAAAATTGTTTTGGGATTGGTTGGGCTCTTCGGCCTCCCTTAGTACGTAAACTTTCTAATTGATTGGCTATTTCTATTTCAGCCTTGATTTGAAGCATAAGGACTCCCTTATCTTCGAAAACTCCTTCGAGTGACTTATATTTATCAAAAGAATTAGGACCACCTGCAGAAGCATCTTTTGCTGTCTTAAGTGCGCCCTCTATTCTTGTTGATATCTCAGTTCTTAAAGAAGATCTACTCATAGTCCCAAATCCGACAATATGTACCTCCGGATCTACAGGGTCGAATTGTTCTGGGTCAAGTAGACCTCCATAGCGGTAAGTTCTTTCAGAAAGTACTGATTCTACTTCTTCTTTAACTAACCCCTTTATTCTATTTGCTAAATCTTGTTTATTCATTTAATTCCAAAATATTAGTTTTGCAATCACGCCTATCATAGCTATCCATACGGACCATAATGCGCCACTTGCTTTTTTTCTAAAATCAGTATTACGATTAACTCTTGCAATTGCTCCGCTGTCTGGATCAAGTAATGTTTTTTTGATCATTGTTAGATCATTTTGCATTTTTGTTTGACCATCCTTCATGTATTCGATATCCTGTTTTAATAATTGAATATCATTATACAAATCTGCATTAGTTAATCGTGCCATATTTCAACCTATGATCTTTTACTTTCTGCAACAGATGCTTTTCTATATTCTGTTACTAATTTTTTTAATTCACCAACTGCCTTTCTTGCTCTAGTTGCTGCTGCTTTATTTCCTTTTTCTGTAAATTTAGAATGATTCTCGCTGAACTCATTCCAATTAGCTTCCATCTTTGCATATAACTCATGTGATGCCATAACATTTCTCCTTTTGATTATTTTATATAAATATGCTACTATTGATTAAAATCAGAAAAAATATCCTCGGCTTGTTTAATAACTTTAAACTCTAAACGTAAAGCATGATCTAATTGGTGATCATTCATAACATCTAAAGCTTGAAATATAAGATCTCCTTCTAGATATATTTCGCCTATTGATGTTTCATCATCAACGAAATACTCCAATTCTTGGCCTTCAAATACCTCTCCGGTTGATATGTTTTCTAATGTAATCATTTATAATAAATATGTACTACATTAGAATTACAACCAGTCTAGGCTTTACTAAAACCGGCTATAATACAACCTACACCCATGCTTAAAGATGCTATACAAAAGAACATCTCATTTAATGGATCTGCAAAATGAATGTAATTAAGTATTTCACCAGTTCCGGTAATATATGCAATATATAATGCAAATAAACCACCTAAAATAAACATCGAATCTTGAGCTAATTGTTTCAAATTTTTCATATCTTTTACCTTTTTATTTATATAATAAAGATAAGGATAATAATTCAATTAACCTAATTTTTTACCAGAAAAGTTTCAGAAAAGTTTTAGGACATTCTATAAGTTGTTATAGCCTTTTTAACCTTAGCTTTTTGTTTAACTAATTTTTCATATTTAGATTGAAGTTTATCTAAATCACCACCATATCTATTTGCATCTGCATCAGACCAATTATCGCCTTTTTGTCCGGCTTCTGCATTCATATCAGAATTCAATTGAGCAAGTTCTTTAGCAGCATCTTTCATTTGATCTATTAAATCACTTTCCATATCCATTAACTTGTAATACTTGTTCATGCTAATCTTCTTTGGCTTAGGTTTTAATTTATCTTTCTTTAATTGTGTCTTGAAAGCTCTCATGGCTACTAATACTGGATCATTGATATCCATTTCATTTAATTTACCTTCTGGTATTGTAGCACCTTTTCTATTTAAGGTATTTGTTAATGAAGCTATAGCCTTTAACGCTTTATTCCAATCACGCTTTACATGACTATATCTAGATCGATCTGCAGTATTCATTTGTCTATCAAGTTTAGCTACATCTTTATATAATAGTCTAAGTTTTTCAACATAAGGATCTTTCCTCATTCTAGGAGCTGCTTCGTATATTACCATATTGGAAGTTGCAACTGGTGGAAGGTCATTATATTCAGACTCTGCATGTTCTTCCGCATCATCTGGATCTTTGAATGCAGTTAGTAGAGCATTTACTCTTGCATCATCATCCATCTTATCCCACATTTGTTTGGTAACTTGTTTTACTTTGCCTTCTTTAAGATCTAGTTCTGCATCTTGGTATAAACCACCTAATGCTTTATCTAATGCAAGTTCTAAGTCTTTTTTCTTTTTAGTTAAATCTAAAGCAATCTTTCTATGTTTAGCTAACTTCTTTTCATCTCCAGATTCTTTAGCTGCTTTATACATAGGAAAGTTCTTCTTAAGTAATTGGATAGTTGCAACTAATTCCTTTTGAGCCTTTTGTACTTTAGCTGGAGTCATTTTAGCTTCTCTCATCTGATCTGGATCTGAAAACCCTTCATCTGGTAATTTAGCTTCTGCCAATCCAAACTTCCTATAGAATCCTAAATCACTAGGATCATTAATTTGCATCCAATTCCCTGATGAGTTAAGTCCAAATAGCCTTGCGGTAAATTTACCCATCCCGTCATCACGCTTACCTGATTTGATTTGTTTTAATGCTGCCTTTGCTCTAGCTTTACTTATTATTGACATTTCCTTTTCATCTGGCACATCTTGATGAGCTTTCATTGCTGCAACAGCATCTTTTTGAAACTGCTTAAGCATTCTAGTTGCTTTTGCTTTACCTGCCGACGTATCATCTTGTACCATTTCAACAGCTGCAAATAATGGATCAATTAATTCATCATATTGATCATCATTATCTGTATTCCATTCTTCCCATGCCATTGCAAGTTTATATAAACCATCTTCACCCATTCTAATATCAGCTAGTTTAGATGCTTGAAATAGTTTATCTAATTTTTTATCTGTTCCTTCATTTACTTTACCTTCGTAGAATCCTCTTTCATATCCTAAGTCTTCTTCCCACTCTTCAAAATAAGGCATTACATAATGTGTACTATTAAATCCTTTTCTTGGAACTGTTTGTGTTTTAGTGTTACCTGCAGTAAATTCACCACTATGGCTATATACAAAATGAAATACATCTCTCTTCTGATTATATAAAACAATCTCTGTAGGATATCTTTTATCATTGGTTGCGAGATAAACTAATCCATCTCTATTGCCTTTTGGATAGTCCCATTTAGATCTTAACTTATTATCGACAAAAGGCTTTACTTCAGTTAATGTCTGAAGTTCTTCTTCTATCATCTCTTTAATCTTCTTTGGAAGACCTTTATGTTTAGTTGATGCCATTTTATCTATTTCCTTTTTATCCATATCATCAGCAACTTCTCCGGCTTCACCTTTTTTAGGTATATCACCTTTCTGCATAGCTTTAACTACACCGAAAAACTTTTGCTGTTGTTTACTTTTAGCTGGCATTAATACCAACCATCTAATTTACCTGACTTAAACTTGTTCAATATCTTTTTGATATCACCGGCTTTAGTTTTCATTCTATCTTCACTATATTTTTTACTATAACCATCATCTTTAGCTTTTTCAGCTTCATTTTGCAATTGAATATACTCACCATAATAATATAATGACTTACTCATTGCTTTAGTAACATTCTCAAGTTCAACTTCATTATTATTAACTGTTGCCATTATTTGGCCATATCTACCCGTCTTAGGTAATGCCATTGCCTTTTCAACTGTCTCATTAGACATTTTAACTATCTTAGCAACCATTCCATCTACCTGGTCTCTACCGCCTACTCTAGCTTGAATTATATCTTGATATCTTCTCAGGTTTGCTTGTTTCCATGCCTTAGCATCTTTGAAAGTATCTTTACCTAACTTCAATTCAGCTCTCTTACTTTTCAATGCAGTAGTACCACCTCTGTAAGAGTCTAAATCAAATACATAAACTATATCAGCAAGTTGTTTAAGTTTCTTAACCATCAAAGTACCATATGAACCTTTACCTACTGGATCTGAAGCACTTCTTCTATATGAACCAGATTGTTTCAAACCAATACCACCATCACGGCCATAATACTGAATCTTGTTGTTTATTGTAACAGCCAATACTGCAGGACCTCTTAAAGTTTTATCATATGCCCATCCTCTACTACTTGCAAATGGATTAGGTACATCTTGGTTGATAACATAAAATGCCATACCTTTTTTAACATCAGCTGAAGTTGGTTGAACTTTACGGAAACTACCTTTTGGTATCTTATCCCAAGCTATATCAAATGTCTTAGCAGATGACCTCCAAAAGCTTTTCCATCTAGTATTTGATAAACCTAATTTATCAAGTTTAGCAGCAAATGGATCACCAAATGCTTCATTAATAGTATTAGACCCTCGTAGAACATTTACTAGTTCTTCACGAATGATCTTCTTTAAATCTGATTTCTTCATATTCTTATCCCCTTGTAGGTTCTTTAATTCATTTATAATAAATATGTAGTGGCCGGCGTTTCCAGGCGGGTTAGGTAAGATAAAGAATAGTGTGGTTTCCGATTAGGTATGTGTGGATAAAAAAAGAAAAAATAGTGTGGTTTTTATTTGCCTATATGAGATTAATTCCTTATCTTTATATATAAGAAATAATAATTAAAAACCAAGAGATATGGAAGTATTAGTAGTAGTATTAGGGACAATAGCATTATTTGGATTTGCTTATTTAACAACCGTATTAGAGAGTAAAAGTGTATGAGAATAGAAATAGATAAATTAGTAGAAATACAAAAGGTCGTAGAATGCCAAGTAGAAATAGGTGGTGTAGATCGAGATTCCATAAGCCTTCGATTTGGGTATTGGAATAGATTGACAGATTCGGACTTAGAAAAAGTTAAAGAGATATTAGGACATAGGAGCATCGAATTACAATTGGTTGATGAAGATGAGGATTGCGGTGAATTATGGGATTACAAGGTATGGTATAATCCATTCCAATAAAATTTTATATTTATGCCCGCTCCCCTTATAAAGCATGCAGTATCGAATAGAATGTCTTTTATAATATATATAATGAAAAAAAGTTATGAGTAAGGTTTTAGTGAACGAATATTATATGCACGGTATGGATAAGCCAAAGCGTAGCTATGCAGTTAAAGGAGGATTGATTCCGCCCTTTACAATGACATGCAACGGTGAACGTTATATTATGCCCGGATGGTATAAGCTTAGCAAAGATGAAGATATGCCGAATATAAAGGATATTGCTTATTATCCTTATAAGCCTAAGAAAGAGCCATTACCTAATATAGATAGCAATAAAGTATATAAGGTATTAAGCTCTAGAGGCGATAAGGAATACCTAGTTCAAATGAGTACCTCTGGTAGTATGGAATGTACATGTCCTGGTTATCAGTTCCGAAGATCATGTAGACATATTAAAACCGTATTACAACCGTAAATGACCCTAAGAAGGAGCCTATTACATCTGCTCCTAGATCACCTAATTCCGGGTTCCCATGTTTGATATCCCAGATCTCTTTTCCTAAACCTACTGCAGTTCCTACTGATACACCTACCCAGAAAGCTTTCTTCTTTGGTAAGTAATAAGATGCTAATGTGGTTGTTGATGCACTAACTATATAGCAACCTGAGAAATGAAGCATCTTATCTTGGGGTATTGTTTGAGCTGAAAGGTTGAAACTAATTAAGAATGCTAATAATAGCTTTTTCATATCCTTCCCTCTTTAATATAAATATCTAATATGAGATGCTGATCAGCATGGAGGCTTCAGCCTCTAATCAGGAGCTCGGTGGTCTATAGCAAAAAAGCTTTGTTTACGATAAAAATATATATATCGCCCCCCAGAGCACCAAGATCTGGCTATATGTTAAGGATAACCGGTATATCCCCCTATATAGCCTGGTTTTAGGGCATTATATGGTGGTTTAGGGCTATTATGGGTATATAGCCCCATTATGGGTAGGTATGGCTAGGGTTCTCTCTGGTATGGCTCTGCTTGCCTCTATATAGTATGCTCTCTATATAGCTATGCTTGCTCTCTATATATAGTATGCTCATCATCATCTACTGCATCTTCTTCTCTTTGCTACCGTACGGTCTGTGTTAGGATATCGATAGTGCGATAGACCAGGAACCACCCTAGCCTATCTGAGATATGATATATACTACTTGTCGGTATATAAGCGAACTATACTAATAAGCTATATGATACGTCTATCATTCGGTTGACCTAGGCCTTCATTCGATACCTCCGGAGCACTACTGACCTGGAATCCAGGCGAGGTTCGGTTGCAACCTTTTAGCTTAAAACATTGCAGGATGACCATCATAGGCTACCTGCTCTTCTTTACTTGCATTCATATACTTTGCACGTTGCTTAAAGAAGCCTACAAACAACTTACAATCTGAATAGAACCTATCCATTGATTCGGTCCATGCACATTTGGTAGAAGCAATCTTACCACCATATTCAATATGCCTATCATATTGGCCTATCAATATATTACATCTTCGTTCTGAATCATATTCAGCACTTACTTTAACCTTCCCAGGCACTAGCTTATCTAATATACCTTGGGCGGCCTTTACTTCTTGGTTTACTTGGTCTTTTCTCATATCTCTTATCTTATTAATTATACTTAAATATA
>Ga0181404_1000351_pt1 | contig 14161 bp, 24 predicted proteins | sample 27SPOviralmetaG_FD_130133 | JGI IMG/M metagenome (GOLD analysis project Ga0181404, IMG submission 130133) | Marine viral communities from the oligotrophic San Pedro Time Series (SPOT) site, San Pedro Channel, CA, USA - 27 SPOT_SRF_2011-10-25 | ecosystem: Environmental > Aquatic > Marine > Strait... | reverse complement strand
GATTATGGCTTCAATGCAACCAGAGTTTGAAGACGAAACACCTATTAACCCTTTCGATTTCTGGGAAGGTGCGAACTTCAAGTTGAAGATTCGCAAGGTTGATGGTTTCTGGAACTATGATAAATCAGAGTTCGATAGCGTGACTGCTCTTGCAGATAGCGATGAGAAACTTGACGGTATATGGAAATCTCAGTATTCATTACAAGATTTTCTTGCACCAACCAACTTCAAGTCATATGATGAGTTGAAGAAAAGGTTAGATGATGTTCTCTCTGGAACTATCACTGCATCTGCTGCCTCTATGATGGATGAAGATGTTGTTGAAACACCACAGTTCAAAGCAGAACCACAACCGACAATTCCAAGTGTTGAAGAAGATGATGCTGATACCATGTCTTACTTTCAAAAACTTGCGAATGAGTAGGGTGACTCCTCAATAAGTCCGTCCAGACCCACGGTTAGGTAAGGGGGAGAAGGGAGAGTAGAGATACTCTCCCTTTTTTTATTTGCATAAATAACTCTAGAGAGTGAGAGGTGCAAAACATGATAGACCCTATATCAGCCGTTGCTATGGCGACAGGCGCATTTAATACCATCAAAGCTGGTTTTGCCGCCGGCCGTGAAATAGAATCTATGGCAGGAGATTTGTCTCGTTGGATGGGTGCTGTTTCTGATATTAAAAAGGCAGAAGAGTATAACCGAAAACCACCACTATTTAAAAAGTTATTTCAGTCTGGTTCTGTAGAAGAAGAAGCTATGCAAATATTCATGGCTAAGAAAAAAGCAGAAGATATGAGAAATGAATTGAAACAAATTATCTCATTTACCAGAGGCCCATCTGCTTGGGAAGAGCTCTTGAAGACTGAAGGGGATATTAGAAAGAAACGGCAACAGGCAATCTATGACCAACAAGAAAGACGTAAAGCTGTATTTGAAATAATTGCAGTTATAGGTTTAGTAATGGTTGTTGCTACGTTTATTATTGGTCTTATATGGATTGCAATGAATAGATAATTATTAGTCCAGACCAGCACCAGACATTGCTGCTTGGTCAGTTATTGGTAATGAAGTAAGTGTCTGACTACTTGTTTTAGTACTATTGTCTACATTATTATAGTTATTAATAACAGTTTGTTGTTGTTTTTGTGCTTTCAATTCTTCTAATTCTTTTTGTGCTTCTGCGAGTTGTTGTAAATTTTTCTCTTTGTTACCTTCAGTTTCAAAGAAACCATCTGAATCAACATCTGCCTGAATTGATTTTATTTTAGCTTGTGCATCTGCAATCTTTTCATCTACAGTATCATCTTCAAAAAGACTTAATAGGAAACCACCGCCTGGGATACTTTTGAGTACACCTTTAACATCAATATCAAGTAAACTTTTGAAGAAATCTACGATACCGAATAATGCATTTTTAATAATTCCCATAATAGAATATTCTTTACCATCCTTATCTAGTGGTATTGAAAAACCAAATACTCCCATAACCCATTTTAATGCTTTGTCAATTGGTGTAAATAGTAAATCAATAAGACCACCTTCACCAACAAGTCCATTCCACAATTTTACCAATGCAGTTTTTGGGTCAACAAACAAGGTTTTAACCCACTCATATGCTTTCTTAATCATATCAAACGGTAGTCGTACCATTTTACCAATAGTGTCTGCGAAAGAGAACGCCTCTAATGATTTAGTAACAACTGATTCACCAAAGAAGAATGTTATTAAATATGTTAGACCCTTTTTAAGAAGGTCAAGTGGTAGACCTATCAGATTAGTAACAACCTTTGCAAGTCCTTCTTTAACTCCAGCAAATATCTTTTCACCAGTGTTACCTTCTGTATCCGAATAACCAGACATAAAACCAGTTATAGAATCATATACACCCATAAGGATTGTAATCGGTAAAAAGAACTTACCTAATACTGTACCTACAGTTTTTGCAAAATTAATTACTGGTTGGAATCCTGCCATGAATGGTTGAACTAATGCAGAACTAGATTTAACTCCATCAATAACAGTTCTAATTGGACTAAAAAGACCCTTAACAAATCCTACGATACCTTTACTACCACCAGCACCAGCAGGGCCTCCACCAGAACCCATTATTAAATTCTTTACTGGTTGTAAAAACTTTGTTATTGATTGACCCACACTTGACATTTTTAATGCAATATCATCAACAATACTAATTGCACCTACTTTCATATTTGATATTGAAGTACTAACTGTAGAGAAGTATCCTTTTGTTTTAAGAACAACATCATCAAAATAACCAACTACCTTAGAATTACCAATGTTAGTACTAAGAGTACTAAAGAAAGTTTTAACACCTTTAAGTGCATCATCAAAGTAACCAACTACCTTAGAATTTTTAATATTAGTACCAACAGTCGTAAAGAATGTTTTTACACTTTTTACTACATCATCAAAGTAAGTTACAGCTTTTGAGTTAGTAAATTTAGTACCTAAGTTAGTAAAGAATGATTTGATTGCATTAAATGGTTTAAGAAATATAAACTCACCAGCTTTCTTCAACATTGCAAGTTCTTTACCAAGTTGTGTAAAGAACGAAGTTAAAGCTACAAACGGAGCTGCAACAAGACCAGCAAGAATACCAAGACCCATTAAACCTTTATCTTTTAGATTAGCAAGACCCTTAATCAATCCATCTTGAATACCAAGAATACCATCACGAATATCTTCCATAAGAGTTTGATTAGCTTCTGCATCCCTAGTGGCTGCATTATTAGCCTCCACCTCTTTTGCACTTGTATTCTTATCGGCATTAAAAGAGTCTTTTAAAGGTTTTGAAACAGCAGAAAACAATTTTTTGGTAATACTAACACCAGGCAACGAATTAATGCCTGCTTTCATTTGATTGAGAGGTGCAGTAATTTGGTCTGCAAAGGGTTTAAACTGGTCTTTTAGTTCTTCTTTAATTACACCAGCGGCCGCCTTATTACTCTCTTTTAATGCGTTGATTACACCTTGATTATTTTCTGCCATTTTTGTTCTCTACTTTTTTCCAATAGCTTCCTTAGCATAGAAAGCTGCGACAATAGCTGCAACTGATACAAAGTATGTTGCGGCCATATCACCTAATACTTTCCCTGCTTGTTCTAGTCCAACAAGATATGCAAGAACAACTGCAAACGGATATAGTAACATTCCAAACAAAGCAAACCAAGCCATCTTACGTTGAGCATCGGCCTTCATGTCTTCATTTTCCATATCACTACGTTTATCAGCGAGTTCTATCATTCTTTCTTCCATCATCATCTCCTCATCACTCACAACGCCATCACCATCACGGTCTAGGTGTGCGTATTTAGAATCTATTTCTAATTTTTTAGGTGACATTTATCTATTCCTTCTCTCTCTTTGTACTCTTTCTTTTTCTTCTTTAATATATTGTGTTAACAAACTCACATATATTTCCCTTTCCCACGGCATCATATTATCTAGTTCAGTCAAACTGTAATTATAATGTGTCATCATACTAAAATTAGTCTGGTAGTACGAACCCAGATTATCATGTGAAAGGGCTATCCTAAAAAACTTTGCATCCCCTCAAGTACTATTTCATTTTCTACTCCAGTATTTGGATTAGTAACCTTTACAGTATGTTTCAACTTAGGCATGGTTGTAAAGAAACTAGTAACCTTTTCAAATTGGTCAGTTGTCATTTGTTCAATAAATTCTGACATTTCTTTTTTACTCATATCGTCATATACAGTTTCTTCATCAAATATATTTTCTAAACAATCTTGGATTATATCGAATGTACTTTCCATATTATCCATTTTCGTTAAGTCATAACCAAGAATTTGTTTCATTGTAGGGTGTTTCATAGTCATACCAATTGTGTCAGTAATCATAATAGTTTCACTATGACCCTCTGTTTTGACAACTTTAATGTCTTCAAGATTAAGTGTAACTGGTACTTTAGTTTCACCATCATCTTGACAAGTAACTGTAATATCAATAGTTTCACCAACAGATTTTTGTCTAATTTGTAAAAACATATATTCAATATCGTATGTTGGTAACTTTTCAAGTTTATCATCAAGTTTACCAAATGTACAATTTTTGATAATGTCAACAACTGCTTTGGATTGTGAAGATGTATCGTCACTTTCCATAGCCATCATTAAGATTTTTTGTTCTTTAACCAAAAACGGTCTGAACTCAATTTTTTCCCCAGTTGATGGAAGTTCCATCTCATAATTTGGGTTATTCAATACTGGCAACGCCATAATTTATTCTCCTATATTAATAATTAAAATAATCGCCTCAGTACTTGTGGTACTCTACTTTGGATTTGTCGAAGAACTGTATTCTTCAATATATCTTGTAGTGTACTATCAAGGTTTGCTTTTTGTGGTTCAGTTGCAATATTTCTCCAATATCTATATGCAAACTCAACCGACACTTTTTGGATTTGATTAGAGTTACCATGACCATATGCAAGTGCAGATACGGTTTTAGGAAACACTTCTTCTAATTTACATCCATAAGTTCTTTCATCTTGTTCATTTAGTTGATATATTTCAACTGACCCAATGTACTCTTTATAATAATTAATATTATATGTATCTGGGTTATATGTAATCTTTTGCCACTCTTCAAAGAAGTATCTTTCTGCAAGGTCTGAACCACAGTAGAAAGTCGCCTCTACTGGTGCGAAAGTTTGTCCTTGGACTATCTCATGAGGTGGGCCGTATATATTACCATTCATCTGTGTTCTTAGGTTTCTGCCTGGAATAGATATTGAATCACAACGAAAAGATATTCTTCTTGCAGTTTCACCATGTAGTTGTGACATTACACTTCCTGCCATTGCAGATGAACCAGCATCTTGTTCAGATGCAGTTCCACCAACTCCACTTGGTAACAATACAATAACTTCATAACGATTTTGTTTTGCATATCCATCTCTAGATGCGTTGTGTTGTAAAAACGCATTTAGACCACCGAATACTGCACCACCCAAAACATTTGAAAAGTTAAATTTTGCCATTAAATCATCTTCCTAGAGTCTGACCATACTTTAGCATCTGATGCTTTCTTGAACCTTTGTACTGGTAACATAATAGCAGTTAAGTTATCTTCTGGTTCTATCTTTAAACACATTGACCTTAAATATCCAAACAAATACCTTTTAATAGTAGGTTTAGTTAATCTACTTCCTTCAACTGCACTTACACTTAACTTATCTTGACCAGCTGCATCTAAAAGTCTTGCTCTCATTGCATATGGTAGGTAATGAAAGTTCAATCCATAGAACCCACCTTCTGCTGGTTTCAAGTACATTATAAGTGGAAATGTATCATAATATGGTAACTTCTTTGCACCTTTTGGTGCATAGATAAACATATTTAGGTGTTTTGGGATAGGTTGTTTGTTTAATTTTCCAGAGCGCAAAAGTTCTGCCGTGTTAGGAGTACCAAGTTCCTTAATACGGTTACGATACCATTGGTATGGTTCTGTTCCAGTTTTAATCTGCGCTGATATTTTATCGAAATAAGTTTCTTCTGCCATACTATTATTTATATCATCAATTCAACTTCTGTTAAGATGATAAACTCCATGTTTCTATCTTTACAATACTCTATTGCGTGTTTCCATTTTGCATCATTTATCGCCCAAGTGCGAACCTCATTAAGATATTTCTTAGTCTTTCGTTTGGGTTGTCTGGGGGGTTTGCATTGTGCTTTTGGTTTTACTTCTACTACCCATTTTTTAGAACCTTGTGGTGTTCTGACCTTCACATAAAAGTCTGGGAAATATCTATGTATTTTACCATCTAATGGTGAACGGTAAGGAACAAAGAATTCTTCAGAACCCCATTCAAGTATCTTATCATTACGGTCACAATACACCATAAACTTCCTTTCCCACAAACTTCTATAAATAATATTAGAAGGGTCGCCCTTGTACTTTTTTGGGTATGTTGGTATGTATCTTCCACGGTATGCCATGATTATTCACCTAAATAGTATGTAACTAAGGATATTTATACAGATGCGAGGATTCTTAAACGAAATCAAAAATGTTGCAATTAATCGTGCAACTAATAGATTAAACAATGTCATCTCTGATGCGTTAGGTGGTGCAAGTCTCAATGGGCCGCCTAGAAACTCTGGTAAGGTTGATAGAAGTGGTTATGCAAAAATGGACAATCCATTTCAAGGTGAAAACATTGCATATCCAGAAGATTTGGGTTCTAATGACCAAGGACATTTTATTGTTTTTCAAATCAATGAACAATCAAATGCAAAGGTAAAGTTTACACAAAGAGGAAGAAATGTTCAACGAGCAGATAAGTATGGTGGGAATGAGTTAAGTACCACACCACCTAATTCTGGTAACCCAGCAGATTATAGTGACTTTGGTGGTAGTAGTTCTTCAGAAAAAACTTCAATAAGTGTACCAACAAATCCAACAAAAAGACTAGCATCTCAAATAGTAATGTATATGCCTGCAACTGTAGGTGTAACACAATCTGCACAGTACGGTGAAGTAGAGATGGGTATTCTTGCAACTGCGGCTGCGAATCTCTATAAAAAAGGTTCGACTGACGGTGTAATGAATAAAGATTTTATGAAAGCAGTATACAATGAAGCAGGAGTTGCACTGAATGATGCTGGTGAGGTTGCACTAAAAGGTGCTGCTGATACTATAGCGCCTGGTGCAAAAGCAGCAATAGAACTTGCATCTGGTAGAGTTACGAACAATAGACTTGAGATGGTTTTTCAAGGAACTAGTAGACGGTCATTTAGTTACTCATTTAAAATGATGCCTAAATCAGAACAAGAAGCAACAAACGTAGACAGAATTGCAAGAATGTTTAGATTCTACATGGCACCCAGTTTTGAGGGTGATATAAGTTCATCCAGAACAATGATTGTTCCTGCTACTTTTGATATATCATACTACTATGGTATGCATAAACAAAATAATTTTTTAAACAAAATATCAACTTGTGTATTAGAAAGTTGTAATGTGACATATGGTGGTGACAGAGTACAATTCTTTAGACCACATTCTGATGGTTCTGGTGCTCCACCAGTAGAAACAAATATTGAGTTACAATTTAAAGAACTAGAACTTATTACCAGAGAAAAACTTGCGTTAGGATACTAGTATGGCATATTTTGAACAGTTCCCAAACATATATTATGATGCAAAGGGTGATGGTAAACTTACTATCATGAAGAATATCATGACCAAGGTAAAACTGATTGAAGGTGTAAAACAAAATATATTAGGGTTTGATTACTATGATGTAAAAGATGGTGAAACTCCAGAGATGATTGCACACAAGTATTATGGTGATGTAAACTTGCACTGGACTATCTTAGTAGTAAATGACATTATAGATTACTATGAAGACTGGCCTATGAGTGTTCAGAAGTTTGAACAGTTTGTTAAAGACAAATATGACAATCCCCAGGCAATACATCACTACGAAATAGCACAAACATCTGGAAACGATACAAGAAAAATTGATGTAGGTATGAATACCACAGAATACCCATCTGCAACTTCAGTATCTAATTATGAGTATGAAGATAACTTACAAGAGAAAAAAAGACAAATCAGACTTATAAACACAGCAAATATTGATGGGTTTGTAAAAGAATTTGGACGTAAGATGAATGAGGCATCATAATGGTTGCAAAAAGTGAACTACAATTTGCAGGCGAATTTCTTATTGAAGAATGTAATATTGTTTCCACAACAGGCACAGTATTTGACATTAACAATATTGTAGAAGAAATTAACGTCTACGAAAATATTTACAGTGCAGCTGTAAGTGGTGATATTGTAATTAAAGATACCACCAACATGATAAGAAATATTCCTATTGTTGGTGAAGAGAGACTTATTCTTAAAGTACAAACTCCACAAGAAACACCAGACCCAGAGACTACTATTGATTATACACTATCACCACTGATAGTTTATAAAATCAACAGTCAACAACAACAAGGAGAATCTGCACAGATTATATCCTTACAGTTTGGTTCTTTAGAGGGATTTAGGAATAACACTACGAGAGTATCACAATCATACTCTGGACAACCAAGTGAAATAGTAGACAAAATATTACGAGATAATACTTACCTTAGAAGTAAAAAGACATTTTACTTTGAACCTACTGCAAACAATACAAAGATTGTGTTTCCAAACAAAAGACCTTTTAAATGTATAAAACACTTAGCAGAAATATCTAACTCTGCATTGAATAACTCATCACCATCATATTTATTTTATGAGACTACAAAGGGTTATCATTTTAGAACGTATGATAGTTTGTGTAGAGAAGAACCAAAGTTTTACTATAAAGAAAATGTTGGTGCAACTTTAGATGAAAGTGGTACTATTTCTCCACAGAAAAATCTAGATACACTGGTACAGTATCAAGTTATATCATCTAAAGACACAGTAAAAAATGTACAAAGTGGTATGTTAACATCAAAATTAATTACACATGATGTATATAATAAACGACTTGATTTATATAAATATAATTATCTAGAGAACTTTGATAAAGATATTCATCCAGACAATGGGGAGTCAACTCCAATTATTTCAAAAGCAAAAGACCCAGATACATTCAAAGATTTAACAGAACACGAAGATACAAAGTTATTCGTTTCTTCTACTGCATCTGGATACTCATTCTCCGAACCAGATGGTAACTATCCATATCAAAGTGATAATCTAAACCAAACACTGCAAAGAAAAAAGGCACGAAGACAACAGTTTGAGAATGGAATGATTCTTAATGTTGAAGTAAATGGTCAAACATTCATACAGTGTGGTGATAAGATTAATCTCACAGTTAAAAATCAAAGCACAGTTACAGACGATAAAGAGGACGATACTATAAGTGGTAATTATATTATTACACACCTTAGACACACCTTTACTAAATCACAAGAATTGAAACATAAGATTATTATGCAAGTCGCAAAAGATTCAAAGAAGGGTAAACCTCTTGCAATGCAAGGTATACCACAACAGAATGACTTAGGCCCAGATAAGAACTTGTCTAAGTCTATTGACGTATCGGCAGGATATTCTGCTGGTGACGATTACATAGTAGGATAAAGGAGAACGTAACAACAACTTATATCATGTTCAACCATATTTTTTTACAAAGGGAATGAAATGACAAATAAAGCAAAACTGAAAATGAAAAAATTTACAAACCTACAGAGACAAGAGAGAAGGATTGAACCCATGAATGAAAAAGAAACTAAATACATACAACAGTTGTTACAAAGGATTAATAATGAAAACATTCCATCAAATTCAAGAGGGAGTTTACGACCCAAATATATTTAACGCAATCTTTCTTGCTGGTGGGCCAGGCAGTGGTAAGTCCTACGTTGTGAGGAAGACCACTGGTGGTCTTGGTATGAAGATTGTCAACTCTGATGAAATCTACGAGAAAGACCTAGAAAGAGCCGGTCTGGATATTGGTAAACCAGACGATATATTTTCAGATGAAGGTCAAGCGATACGTCTAAAGGCAAAGTCAAAAACCAAGGCAAGACAGTCTGGTTGGGTTGATGGTAGACTAGGTATTATCATTGATGGTACTGGAAAAGATGTTGCAAAGATTGGTAGACAGAAAGCACTTCTAGACCAGATTGGTTACGAAACCATAATGATATTCGTAAACACCTCGTTAGAAACTGCACAGATACGAAACAAAGAAAGAGCAAGAACTCTACCAGAGAAATCTGTAGAACAAATGTGGAATAACGTACAAAAGAACATTGGTTCATTCCAATCATTATTTGGTTCTAGAAACTTTATTATTGTAGATAACAATGATGCAAAAGAAGATGTATTCAATAAAGTCTCCAAACGTATTCGTGGTATAGTCGTAAAGAAACCTACTAAACGACAAGCAAAACAGTGGATTGCAAACGAACTCAAGAAGAAAGATAGAAGGTAATGTTAAGTCGTAAATGTAAACTGCATTTAGAAGAAGTAAATGAGACTGCATTACAACACATGGTACAAGCATTATGGGTTGCAGTTAGATTACAGTTGATTATACCAGCAGTAATACTTCACGCATTTGCACCCAGATTCTTTACACGCACTGGTACTAACATGATGAATACTATTCTCAACGAGAGAAAATAGCGAATCACTTGTTGTTTTTATAACAAACCCCAAATATCACACAAAATCTCACCCTCGTAAGTCCTTGATTTATGAGGGTTTTTTGCATCTAAAAATAAAACTTGACTTTGCTATAGGAATTGTGTATTATAATAGTATAGTCAACAGAGAGAGAGAAAAACATGACAAATCAAAATGAAACAATTTTTATTGATGCAGTAGAAGGTGCAAAAGTCGCCGTGTTCAAAGGTGCTGGTAACCAGATTGGTGCCGCTACTACTCCAGAGATGTTAAACTATATCCTAGATACTCACAAAATCTTTGGTGAGGTTTACTTCTGTAGCACTATGGACTTTGCAGATGAAGTTGGTTTCGCAACTCATGATGGTGCGAAAAAGATTTGGGAAGCTGCTATAGAAATGAGAGGTTAATTATGACTTTTGATGATAAAGTAATTACTGATTACGGTATGGTAGGACGGATTGGTTCTATTGAAACCCATGATGATGGTACTACAAAATACACTGTGTTTTTTGATGATGGTGCTGTAAAATCTTTTGAAGAAACTGAATTGGAGATTGTGAATGTATAACAGTTCAACAGATGCATATCAAGCTGCATCAAAAATTATGTCTCATGAATATGCAAACAAATACGCAAACTATTGGTCTAAGAAAAACAAGACTATCAAGTCTGGTAAAGCAAACTTTAAAGACAGTGGTAGACAAAAGACTTACAATGCAGAGTTCAAAGCACTGCGAGAATATAAGTCATTATATCCTAATGATGCACGATTCAAATATTTGGATTGGAAGGGTTCTCAGAAACTTTTCAAGAAGATTGCAAAGTCTGCTACCTATAGGAAGTTGTGTGAGAACGATATTGGTTCTAGTGTAAAATCTACCATGCCTACTCTTGAGAAGAAAAGGTTTCGTGGTGCAACTGCTGGTCGTGCTACTTGGTATGGTGCAATGGAACTTCAAGAGAATAATTGTCCATATACAATCGTTCATGAGTTTGCACACTTGTGTGGTAATATGCATCATGATATAGGATTTCGTAGGGATGTAATCAAACTTGCATCTATGTTTATGGGAAAAGAGTTTGGTAATATACTCAAGAAATGTTTCAAAGAAGCAAAACTCAAGATAACGACTGGTTCACATATCATGTCGCCTGAACAGTGGATTGCATCAGTGATACGAATGGAAAAAATTAGAGAAAAAATGTCATAAAAGACTTGACATTGTTATCAGAACATGGTATAGTATATACATAATCAAGAGAGAAAGTGAGAGAAATATGCAAATTCAAAAGAAAATCGAAGACATTGTGTTCACCACCGTAAACCTTTTTGGTCAAGAGATGCCTGTCTCTGACCCAATCGTAATGGCATCTGCCGCTGGTTGGTATGTCGGTGCAGTCTGTAAAGACCCAGATTGTGGTGGTATGGTTGTGCCTTACGATAGGTATACCGACTATGTTGCAACGCCTGAAGAGGCAGAGAAACTATTGGAGGTTTGTTAATGAATAATATTGCAAAGTTAGAATCTCTGTTAGAAAAACTAACAGAGTTATATGATGAAGCTATACAGATTGATGGTGATACTGCAAGTGCGATTAGTGTTGCAGAGGACACATTAATAAACACAATCAAATTTGAGAAAGCGAAAGCCTCATGACACCAATAGAGTTATCACTAATATCAACCACTGTAATTGCGATTGCATATTACCTTGGTAAACATCATGGTAGATTAGAACTGACTGAGAAAGTTGTTAATAGTATGTTAAAGACGTTAGAACAAGGTGGGTTTATTAAGACCAAACTTGATAAGAACGGTGAAGTAGAACTAATCAAAAGGGATGAGGTTTAATATGCAAGAGATAAAATATTTGCAAGGTGTTGGTAAACCTAGAAAGATGACTAAGGAATTACTTGACAAACGTATCGGATGGGCGTATAATGCATTAGAGTGGAGTTATCACTATAAGACCGATTGGGGTATTAAGTATTGGTCTGGAGTTCTAGAACAACTTCTAAAGATGACACCAATTGAAGGTAAACAAACTATACATTAGGAAGGGTATATTATGAGTAATCAAAGAGCTGGTAAATGGAAATCTGCAACACTACGAGATGGTTCTGGTATGCAGACAGTGACTTTTTTCAAGTATGCAAAAGAGTTACTAGAACAATATGGTCATGAGGATGCAGCTTTCTATTTTGAACAAGTAGAAGACCATCTAAGAAAAGGTGGTGGTCTACCTAATGACACTAAAGAGATAGGGAAGGTCTTGGGTGTATAGATGGACTTATCCAAATACTCTAGAGTAGAACGGTTTCGTAATGAAAGAACTGCAAAAATGTTTGCAGAAAATCATGGTGGAATACTCCTTGGTTGGATTGAAGAACAAACTACATATAAAGTAAGAGGAATCGGTGCATCCGACAGTGGATGTTATATTGTAGTATGGGAGTAGAAAATGGAACACTATAATCAACAACTGAAATTTAAATTTGAAGATAAACGTCTAATTAAAGAAGTTACTATCAAGTATTTTGAAGAAACAGATACAGATGGTAAACGTAGAATTAAGAAAGAAACTAGTGAGAAGAAGTGGTTTAATGATGGTGAGTCCAGACATAATCCTGCTTGTTCTCATCATTTTGAGGTTTTATGATACTTGCATACCTTACACTATTAACTGCACTCGCAATCTCTGGGGTTGCCGCTTATTATAGTATTATAGGTCTGATTGCAATATTCTCTGCATCAGTTATTCCTATCGCAGTCATGGGAGTTGTTCTGGAAACAGGCAAACTAGTTACTGCGGCTTGGTTATATCACTATTGGAAGAAGGTCAATGTCTTACTCAAGACATACCTTATATCTGCTGTTTTTGTACTCATGTTCATTACGTCTATGGGTATTTTTGGTTTCCTATCAAAAGCACATATCGAACAAACATCAGTCAGTGCAGATAACACACTACAGATAGAATCTATAGATTCACAAATCACTCGTCAACGTACAGACATTGACAGAGCAGAAAAACAATTAACACTACTAGATGATGCACTAGAGAAGTATGTAGAACTTGGTGCAATCACAAAAGGTCTAAATGCAAGGAAAGACCAACAAGGGGAAAGAGATGCGCTCACCACAACTATCAATGATGCAACGGACAATATCGCAACACTCACGCAGACGAAGTACGAGTTACGCACCAAACAGAATGAACTTATCGCAGAAGTTGGCCCAATCAAGTACATTGCAGAACTTGTCTACGGAAACTCCGATACAAACACCCTTGAAGAAGCAGTCAGATGGGTAATACTGATACTTGTATGGGTATTTGACCCTCTTGCAGTACTACTACTAATCAGTGCGAACATAAGTATTAAGGAAGAACTAACCAAGTTGCGTAGAAAGAGGACTCGTAGGAAATCGACTTTACGCAAAAGGGAAAACAAACAAACTGCGTGGGAACGTAAGTTACAAGAGTCCAAAAGAAAGGACGGAGAACTAACCGAAGTAACACATAAAAATGGAGATGTGATTGCAAAGTACTACGAATGAAAGGGTTGAGTTATCTACCTATTTCGGAGATGGGGAGTATGCAGACAGAGTCGCAAAAACTTATCTAGTCAAAGGTAACTATTATGAAGTTGATTTTATTCTAAATCACGAAATCAAAGAGACAAGAATCATGAAGAGTGAACACGGAGATGCTATGTATTTCCACAGTGAATCATATGCTGATTCTTGTGCAGAAAATTATGTATTAGGAGTAATATGATGAATAAAAATAATCTATGGTGGTTACTGTTTATAGTCGCTGCTATTATGTTGTTGAACAACGCAGTTAACGCTGGTGAATTCCAAGAAAAACCAGTAATGTGTGCTCCAGAGGAAGAGATATTTCCCCTATTAAGAGACAAGGATGAGACACTATTAGTCACTGGTCAACAACTTACAAAGGTTCGTGACCCAGACGAAGGTAAT
>Ga0181404_1000346_pt1 | contig 14221 bp, 10 predicted proteins | sample 27SPOviralmetaG_FD_130133 | JGI IMG/M metagenome (GOLD analysis project Ga0181404, IMG submission 130133) | Marine viral communities from the oligotrophic San Pedro Time Series (SPOT) site, San Pedro Channel, CA, USA - 27 SPOT_SRF_2011-10-25 | ecosystem: Environmental > Aquatic > Marine > Strait... | reverse complement strand
AATGATGAAGTAATATCAGATAATCCAGAGGGAGGGACGGGCAAAGGTTTGTTTATGAACGCTCTATCTCATATGAAAAAATTAGTTGTCATAGATGGCAAGTCATTTAATTTTGAAAAGAGTTTTGCATACCAGCTGGTATCTGCGGATACACAAATATTATGTTTTGATGATGTAAAAAAACATTTTGACTTTGAAAGATTATTTAGTGTAGTAACTGAGGGATTAACTTTAGAAAAGAAAAATAAAGATGCAATCAAGATACCATTTAGTAAAAGCCCTAAAGTAACTATAACCACAAATTATGCCATAAAAGGTAAAGGCTCATCATTTGAAAGAAGAAAGTGGGAGTTAGAATTAACACAGTTCTATACTAAGGACTTTACACCTTTGAAAGAATTTGGCAAACTTATGTTTGGAGAGTGGGATGACTTAGAGTGGTGTAGGTTTGACAACTATATGATAGAGTGCCTACAAATGTATATGAAGTTTGGTTTGATTAAAAGTGAATTTGTAAACTTACGAATCAGACAACTTTCGGCAGAAACTTGCCACGAGTTTTTAGAGTGGAGCGGATTGATTGGCGAAGGCGGACAAAACGAGAAACTAAAGCCAGGTGGTAAAATTTATAAAAACGATTTGTATTTAGACTTTTGCGATGACAATCCTGACTTTGCGCCTAAGTCAAAATTTACCGTATCAAGAACAAGATATTATAAATGGCTGGTTGCATACTCGGTATACAAATATAATTGTAACCCCGAAGAAGGGCGTGATGCTGGAGGAAGATGGGTGAGATTTAGAAATAAACACGAATTAGAAACAAACGGCTCACTTGAATTTTAATGCAGTTTAGGGAATATCAAAAAGAAATAATAAATAAAGCATTGCCTCTGTTGAAAAAAGATAAATTTGTTTATCTTGCGATGGAGGTTAGAACCGGAAAGACGCTTACGAGCTTGGGTGTTAGTATGCTTCTGCCGGTTCAGAACCTCTTGTTTATTACCAAAAAAAAAGCAATTAGTAGTGTTCAAGACGACTACAAACTATTAAACCCATCATATAATCTTACGACTATAAATTATGAATCCCTACATAAGGTAGACCCAAGGGGATGGGATATGGTTGTGTGTGATGAGGCTCATGGCCTAGGGGCGTTTCCCAAAAGAAACAAAAGATCAAAAACGGTCAAGTCTTTAATATCTGAGAACAATCCTTATGTAATTTTTTTGTCTGGCACACCTACGCCAGAATCTTATTCTCAAATGTATCATCAAGTTTCTGTATTAAACAAAAATCCTTTCTCGGAGTATAAAACATTTTATAAGTTTGCTAAAAAATTTGTAAACATAAAGCAACGTAAAATTAATAGCCTTCTTATAAATGATTATAGTCAAGGCTTAGACTCTATTATAGACCAAATGAAACCTCACACAATTTCTTACACTCAAAAAGAGGCTGGGTTTAAAATAAAAACAAAAGAACACACCCTTGTAGTTGAAATGTCTGAGCTAACTTATAAGTTAACTAATAAATTAAAAAAACATTTGGTGGTTGAAGGCAACCCAAATATAATTTTAGCAGACACTCCCGTAAAACTTATGATGAAGCTTCACCAAATGTATTCAGGTACAGTAAAGTTTGAGTCGGGTGAATCAATGGTGCTAGACTACTCTAAGGCAGAGTATATTTATAAAAAATTTAAGCATAAAAAAATAGGAATATTTTATAAATTTAAAGAAGAATACAATGCGTTGAAAGAAGTTTATGGAACACAACTTTGTAACACACTTGAAGAATTTTGTAACTCAAATAAAAGTATAGCACTACAAATTGTTAGTGGTAGAGAGGGAATATCACTAAAAGATGCTGACTGCTTAGTGTATTACAATATAGATTTTTCAGCAACCAGCTATTGGCAGTCTAGAGATAGAATGACTACCAAAGAGAGAACAGAAAGTGATGTGTATTGGGTGTTTGCAAGGGGTGGTATTGAAAGCGAAATTTATAAAGCTGTTACCAAAAAGAAAGATTATACATTAAAACATTTTAAAAGAGATTTATTAACTTTATAAAATATTATGGTAGTAGAATTAGACCCGAAAGAGGTAGAGCTTTGCGAGTATATTGGAGAACTTAGATCAAGTATAGCCAGGCAAAACAATGTGAGGGATGCAAAAATAGGAGACCATGATGGGGTAAGCGCAGATATTCAGGGGTTCAAGGCTGAGTATGCGTTTGCTAAACAAAATAATTTATTTCCTGACTTTGGTTTATCCCCTAGAAGTGGTAGTGCTGATGGAGTAACAAAAAACGGAAGTAGGTATGATATAAAATCTACCAGCCATAGGTATGGTAACTTATTATCTACATTGAAAGCTAATCAAGATATTGATATATATGTATTAGCTTATGTGGATAAAAATAAAATTGAGTTTATTGGATGGGCGACTAAAGAAGAACTCATTAATAAAAAAAATATTAAAAATTTAGGTCATGGGTCTGGATATTTTCTCAGCCGATACAACCTTCATAAATTTTAATATGACAGAACAACAAATACAGAACAAAAGAATAAAGGAGCTGGAGTTAGAGGGTTACTATGTTATAAAGCTCAAGCTAACAAATAAAAATGGTATACCCGATTTAATTGCTTTGCCTAAAAATTGTAATGTTTTGTTTTCAGAAATAAAAAAACCAGGAGGTAAGCTTTCAGAGCTTCAAAAGTACAGGATAAAAGAGTTAAAAAAATATGGATTTCAAACCGAAGTATATAAAGGATAATGGATATGATGTGGCTGACGAATACCTGGAGGCTTTAGATGATATGGATTTTGAGTTGTCATTAATAATATCAAATTATATAGACAAACATGTTATAGATATAAAACCAACAATTCATACTACACATGTTATAGGTGGAATAGTTAAGCACAATAATGAGTCTGTGCCATTCGCCTTAGAAATAATAAAAGAAAGAGGTTCGTTTTTAATTCTATCAGACATATGTTTAATCACAATAAATGAGTACCTTGATTTAATTAATTTAAATTTATACATAAAACAAAATGTTAAAAGCGACAAGAAGAAGAAAAATATTAAAACTGTATACTGAAAACCCAGAAATTGCTTATGAGCAAATTGCTCTGTTGGCAGATTGTAGCGAAACCTATGTAACGCAATGCATAAGGAATTATCATATCGACCAAGTTTCTTATTATAATTTTTGCTTAGCACCCAGCCTAGCTGATCCTGATGTTTATTTTTTATTTAGTGATAACGGCGTTGAGAAGGTTTTAAAATTTAAAAACAATATCGTGTACCCTCAGCACGAATTAACACCTTTAGAAGAGCTTTATATTAGCTTAAACCTTAGCAGAAACATAGGGTTCGAGAAAAAAAATTTTTTTATATGATTTTTTTTAGTATATTTATGACAATGACAATACTATTACGCTCAATGGATTAATGGCTTCTAAAATTTCACCGAACGACATTCAAGCTATAAAGCACATAACTTATGTTGCCGATGAAATGCACGACCTCACTAACGAACTCTACGAAGACCTCATGGAAAGAGACCATGAAGAAGCAAAAATAAAAGCCACAAATATTATATCCATACTTAATGAGTTAATTTACGCATTAACAGATGAAGTATAATTTTGACGAAATAAGACCAAGGCTATCAGGTAACAAGCGCAAAGCGTTTGAGAATTTAAATAAAAAGGAGCGAAGGATACTCGTAATAGGAGATCTTCACGCTCCTTTTACTTTAGAGGGATACCTAGAACATTGCCAGGAAGTTTACGCTAAGTTTAATTGTAATCAAGTAATTTACATTGGAGACATTTTAGATAATCACGCATTTTCATACCATGAGCCAGATCCGTCTGGGCTTTCGGCGGGGAATGAGCTTAAGCTAGCTAAAAAGTTTGTAAAAAAATGGTACAGAGCTTTCCCGGTAGCAGATGTTTTAATCGGAAATCATGACCGTATGGCTGCAAGGAAGGCTATGACCGGTGGTGTGCCTTCAGCTTGGATTAAGTCTTATAATGATGTGTTGGGTACACCTAAGTGGAATTGGATTGAAACCATAGTTTACGACAATGTTCTTTACGAGCATGGAGAAGGTGGTCAAGCAAAGACTAAGGCAAAAAACAATATGATGTCTAGTGTATGTGGGCATACTCATACTGAGTCATACGTTCATTGGTTTGTGGGTAAAAAGTTTCGAGTTTTTGGAATGCAGATTGGCTGCGGCGTTGATGCTAAAAGTTATGCAGCAGCTTACGCTCGCAACTTTAAAAAACAAGCTATAGCTTGTGGTGTAGTTATAGGTGGGCATACAGCTATAAACTGCATGATGGATTTAAATTAAGTGAAGGGCCTTGCATTTTGCCCAATGAATTTCAGCACACTTGCCGTAGTCTTCTAATTTTTCAAAATACTCCCTAACATAATCATAAACCCCGTCTTCCATAGGCACAACTGGAATTGTTGGATTAAAAACAAAGTGAACCTCCTCATCCCTATCTAGCATTTGATGGAAAGTCTCTTTCCCAGTTAATATCTTATAACTGTTCATCATACATTTATGTTGGTTAAAACTATTCATTAGTATTCACTTGGGTCAAAGTCATCTTCTTCAAAGTATTCATCTTCAAAAGAATCGTTTGCTTGTTCTCTCAGCTCTCTTCTGTATTCAGAGGGGTCTTCTGTTTTTAGATACTCTAAATATTCTCTTCTCTCTTTTTCTCTTTTTGATCTTTTTCTATTTTTAACATCATCTGCGAAGAAGTCTTTAACAACAGCTCGTCTTATGTCTTTATAAAAAGGTACTAAACCGGAATTACCTAAAAGCTCCAATACCATTCTGTTGGTTAATTCTTCTTTATTTTTCTCTCTACTTTCTTTTGTTGCATTATTAATCGACCTAAAACCCAGACTAGTCATTCGTTCCAAAGTTTTTATTATCGGCCCAAACGGCCCAGCTAAAACTCCTACCGCCGTCTTAGTAAGGCCTTTATCTTCTATTTGATCTAAACTTAGCTGGTTATATACTATTGAGTGCTTATAAGCGTCATAATCTCCCTCTCTTAAACCATCCAATGCTTTTTCATTAAACTGCTCTATCAACATAGATGGAACTAAATTAGGAATATTACCCATACTTTTTCTAGTCATAAGACTAAGCATAGTACCTACGACTTGTCGTGTTATAATATCTTCAATATCAGACTCATCCTCGGATTCATCATCAACACCAAATAGTTCTTGATCAAATGCTTGACTTAATACTGTATACAGAATAGGATACATAGTCATACGCATACCTACACCTGCTAAAATACCTAAAGCTTGAGTTCGACTTATTTCTCCTTTTCTTTGTAAAGCTCCTACAGCCATTCTTGCGGTGGCATACTCAAATAAACTAAAGTTTGCCATAAATTTATTAGCAGCCCTGTAAGCATTAACCGCGCCTCCGCCGCCTTTACCTGTTGTTCGATACTGATTTTTAATTACACTATCAAAAGGATTTTTTGATGTACCTATCATGGTAGCGGTCTGGTCAGCTTTTTTAGTTGCTTTTTCTACGGCAGCTTTATATTTATCCCCTAAGTATTTACTCTCACCTCTCCCTATATCTTTAAGATCTTTAGAAGTTAGCTTGATGCCTGTTTCAGCCTCAAATGTTGTAGCAAACTTACCATACCACATTGGTATACTTAATGATTTATCTGGAGAAGATATAATTGTTGATGCTATTTTATCTACAACAGCTGCGGTTTGTTTAACCCCCATTCTTAATATCACTTGCATTATGTTAGCGACATGGCTACGAGCAGTTCCGTCTGAAGGTGTACTCTGTAAAAACCCGGTTACATCTGCAAAACGAGAAGACAAACTTCTTGTTTCAAAAAGTCGTGTTGTCATTCTAGAGCCTAAATTATTAAGTATGTCAGTTCCTTCTTTTCTACTTAAAAAAGATAATTTTCCAAATTTCGTAAATCCTGTCATGGCGGCTTTAGGGTCAGCTATAATCATTGACATATTTGACTGAATCTCCGACACCATTCTTGTAACTGAACCAAGGATGGCTTGATACGCAATTCTTTTTACTTTATTACCTATCGAACCTAAAAAACTTACATCTCTTTGTGTCTCTCCAAATGTGACTTCTAAGATTTCAGAAACTGATTTATCTAAAGCTGATACCGCTGCTTTCTGTGCGTCAGTACTATTAGGGTCTGCCTGTATTTCAGCAGTGACCTTGTTAATTGTTTTCTTGACCCTTCTAACCTCGTTGGTCATAAAATAATCTAAAGCTACACCTGACGCCCCCTTTTCTAATGAATAAAAAGGGTCAAAACTTATAGGCTTTGCTCCTGATGTTCTAGCTTGGTTAGCCCCACCTTTAGTAGATGCTTGAGAATATTGTTCACCTCTTGTGTTTAAGTCATTTGTCTGTTGAATGTCTGACATTAAAACTACTCGGTGAGAGTATGAGTTATAAAGCTCAACTCTATTACCTCTCAAAACGGCTGAAGTAAATTTAGACAAGGGCGCTAACTTAGCGTTTTCAGTGTCTAATATGTTTAAAGCAGCCTTTTCGTTTTTAGTTAAACTTTTTTCTAGTTTATCTAAACTGATTTCTCCATCTACTGTAAACTGGTCAGATAATTCTTGAATTATTTTTCCATCTAAAGCTGTTAGTCTGCCCGTACCTTTTTTACTATTTATATCTTTAAGAGTGGCCTCAATAAATTCTACTGGATTAGGGGCTTTAGGATTAGCTTCTCCATCCACCATATTATTTAAATACTCCCTTGTTAGTTGTATAAGCCTGAGTTTATATCCTTTTTTTACAACTTTATTATCCGTATTTCTGCCTCCTAAAATTTTTCTAACTTTATTTACGCCGTCTTTTTCTAATAATGCTCTTGCTGAATCTGACTTTGCTCTCATTTTACCAACAAACACATTGTAGCTTTCAAATGTTTTAGCCAGTCTTCCAAAAGTGTTATCATAAATAGTGGTGCTGTTTAAGTTTCCAAAAGCGTTATCGACACTTGTGGCTACTGATGATCTTATTTTATCTAAAATTAAATTTTTACCAGAACGAGAATTTGTTAGAGCTATCTTTATTGATGAGCTTATGTTTTTAAAGTGTTTTAAAATACCATTTTTAGTTACTTTTTTCATCACGCTTGTAACTGGCTTAGAATCTCTGGTACTTAAAATGTCATTTAATATGTTGTTTGTGTCTACATTTACTACACCCTGAGTTAAGTTCTGCATAACCACTCTAAGAGTTTCAAGTTTAGAATAATCAAACACACCATCTTTTTCTTGAATTAGAGCGCCTATGTCTTCCTTTGTGATTTTAGCAAACTGCTTGGCTATTTCTATATCATTATCATCATTAAGCTTACTTAAGTCAGGCTTCTTGCTTTTAATTTCTTTTATGGCTTTTGTAACATCATTCTCCTTAGTTTTTCTAGGCTTTTTGTCTTTCGCTTTTTTATCTTTTATGTTAATTTCTGTGCCTAACTTTAAAGATTCATCTATAGAATTTAAAATATCTAAGCCTACTTCAGTATCACGACCTATGTTTGTAAACTCTAGTTTCCCTGGTTTACCATAAAATTCAAGAAGCTGCACAGCTGCATCCAGTTTGTTTAGTGGAATATTACTTAGCTCTGTATTTGCTAAAGCTATAAGAGTATTTACTAAAGCATCATTGTTAGCTCCAAATTTTCCCTTTTTAATATTATATTTAACACCTCGACCTCTTTTATTCTTAATAGCGTTTTTAATTCTAACCAACTTAGTATTTATAGTAGCGTCATTCATTACTTTAGTAACATATTCTACTGTGCTATCAACTTGCGAATCTTTAGAAAAATCAGTTCTTAAAATTCTATTTGACATTGCTAGTGCTTGAGAAGATTTAATAATACCTCTAGACTTCAGACCTGTAATTTTATCTAACAAACTTTTTTGAGCAGCTTTGTAAGCATTTTCAGATTCCCTTGCTGCCTTAGCCTCTAGTTTTATCTGTGTTTTTAATCCATCAGAATCTATAATTAGGCTTGTTTTTTTCTTTTTGCCTTGGGTAATTCGTTTAGCCGAGGGGCCTCTTTTTTTACCAAATACACCAGGCTCTGAAGCTTGTTTCTGAAGTTGAGTTTGAGATTGTTTTTGAACATCTACATTAGGTGATCTGTTTGGGTCAATTTTATTTACTAAACTTATATTAGCTTCAGTTGCTGGCATTCCTGTCAGCTGTGTAAATTTTTCTCTTAAACCAATTAATGTGTTTGATTCTGCGTCTAGCTTTAGAGCATTCATGGCATCTCTGTTAGGATTTTGCTTAATAAACTCTACCACCTGGTCAGGAGTAATTTCTACATCTACATCAATCTGATCGGGGTCAGCAATATAAGATAAATACCCATCTTCTAGACTCACTCCTCCTCTTTCTTTAGATGCTATCCATATACTTGAAACACCACTTTCTCTAGGCGACAACCCGGTTACTCGTTTCCAGCTTTCTGGAGTAAACTTTACAACAGGGGATGCACTTTTTTTATCTCTAGATATTAAGCCTTCTAATCCAAACTCTACATCTCTAGATTCTAATTGTGTTTGCTCTTCAGTTTTAACACGAGTTATAGCGTCCGCTACCTCTTTGGCGTTCTCGGAAGTTTCTATTATTCGTTGATTAACCTCGCTTTCGTTTGTTAAACCCTGTAAATCAGCCGGCTTACCATCGTTTACATCTATTACTGTTTTTAAAATAAACTTCTCAACCTTCTTCGGTATTTTTTTTAAGGGTCTACCTGTTTTTCTGTTAATAGCTTGTACAGTTCCGTCTTCATTTAGCTGAACATCTACAGTTCTACTGCCAGGAACTCTAAATACTTGAGGCCCTCCCTTACGTTGAGATGGAGGTATGGTTTGAAAACTTTTAGGAGTTGTTGGAGTTTTAACTAAAACTGGCAACTCTAAATCTATAGTGTAAGTTTTTTTACCCCTTTTAGATCCTCGCCTTTTTATTTTAACGTCAATCCCTGGATATGCTTTTTTTATTTTATCAACCTCAGCTTCAGCCTTAGCTTTGTCGTCCGTTTGAAAAGCACTAAAAGCCGCTTCGTTACCCTTCTCTTTTACAGATTGTTGCGTTGCATCGCTATACTTTGTTGTTTTTGTAACAACATTACCATCAGCATCTACCTTTTCACTCAAGGTTTTAGACTTATTATATGTTTTTAAACCACCTATAGATATAGTGGTTACCTCTATTACTTCTGCTCCGTCTGGTAGGGCGTTTTCCGCCTCAGTAATCATGTTCTTGAAAGCATCTCCGGTAGACTCCATTTTAGCGGTAAACTGATTTGTGGGTTTACCGTTTTCGTAAACTCTTGTGAAGCCAACAAAATTAGCGGAATCGCCACTGCTACTTATAATAACATCTAACTCGCCTGTCTGTGGATTATTATATTTAGCCGTTTGTACACCCTTAGAGTCTGGACTTGTTATGTCAGAGATAACAGCTTTACCATAAGGTAGTTTTTTATCAGTATGGGTTTTACCAAATATTTTTGGAGCTGCATCTATTCTAGCTTTTTTATCTACTTGCGTTTCCGCCTCCTCGGTAGCTTGAACTGCCTCTTGGGTTTCAACTTCTTGGCTACCCGTTTCGGCAGCTTCTTGCTGGATGTTACCTTCTCCCACTCCTTCGCCATCTTGGGTAGATTCTTGTACATCCAAGCTCTCTGTGCTTGACTTTTGAATGGCATCTTTTTTCTCTTTAATTAATAATTTTTTTACATTCTCAAACTCTTGGTCTGTATATGTGTCTTTATCTATTCTATCTAGTACCTCCTGGTTAGTTACTGATGCTTCAGCTTGTGCCTGTGCCTCAGCTTCTGCTAAAGCTGTTTCTGCTGATCTATCTCTGGATTTTTCTCTATCCATGAGAGCTTTTTGCATATCACTTATTTGACGTTGAGTAGGGTCTTCAATACCATTGTTAGCGAGTTCTTTTTTAGCATCACCTTTTGTTACAGTAATAACTTCGTTAAAAGTATTTCCGTCCTGCTCTACCGTAACCTCCTCCGTCATGACTTGACTATAGTCGTCTACAATTTCAGATATCCTTTGGTCTATCTGTCTTTTTCTAAGCTTTGTTGTTTCAGACGCACTATCTGGTAATTTACTTCTTTCTATTTGTAGTTTAATTATTTCACTTTTAGCCTCGCCCTGTGGTATCATAGGGTAGGTTTTTTCTATCTCTAAAGCAAATTGAGACTCTGCTTTTATATCAGTAACAACTGCCTTTAAGTCTGGATCATTAGTTATATCTATATCCATTTTAGCAATCTGGTCAGGAGTTGCTGTTCCTATGGTTGCTAATATATAATCCTTAGTTACAAAGTCTTTACCAAGTCTGTACTGTGGTGTAATAAATGCACCACGCGCCAAAGTTATTGGAGCTGAACCAGCGCCAGCAAACCCCTCTAAACCTATCTCAGCAATATCCATTTCCTGCCCAGCTAAAAGTCTTGCGGTTGCCTCACCAAGGCTACCCCCACCAATCTCAACACCTAAACCACTGGCTACTGGAGCTATTCTTTTTCCGTATCTGGCTGCAACTGCAATTCCTTTTTGAACAGCGTTTTTAGTTACAGCTCCTTTACCAGCTTTAGCTAACTGTTTAGCAGTACCTTTGGCTATTGCTTTACCAGTAGTACCTACTATTTTACCTGCAACACCAGCTGTTACTGCGTCAATCATACCTATAGCAAGACCTCTGGTTGCCGCCTTGTTTCTTATTCTCTGTAATGCCTCTGGGTCTTCAAGAACCAGTCTTATACCTTCTGCATCAAACTTACCTCCTTTCGCCTCAACTTCTTCTTTCATAAATTCAGTATAAGACATACCGAACTCTAACGCTAAAGATGCACCACCAAATGCGCCACCAACCGCTCCTGCGCCTGCGCCAAATAAAGCACCTGGCCCCGATACGGCTGTTAGAGTAGCACCTGCCGCTGCACCTGTCGATGCTCCTACCCCGGCAGCCGCAGCTGACGCAGGATTAAGCATAGATGAAAAAGAATCAATTAATAATTCTGGAGCAATAGATAAATTTGCGCCGAAGCCTAGCATAAATCCTAAAAATCCACCACCATTTTGCTCATATATTTTTTGAAAACTTTTCATTTCATCTGACTGCACAACACCCTCAGATTTTTTTACGGCCGCTATGTATTCTTGTAGTTCTGCATCGGTTATGTTTTTGCCCTTGGCGTACAAAGCAATAGCATCATCTACTGATTGTCCTTTGGTAAATCCATTGCCAATAGCACGATACATATCTCCCCAAAAATCAGCACTAAGAACGCCCAAAATAGGCTTGTCATCAAACGCCCAATCCAAAGCTTGACCTAACCAGCTTTCTTCAAGCCATGTTTCGTCTTCTATCTGTGGAATATTAAATTCTTCAGCTTCGTTTATTGCCTCATCTGTGCCAGATCGGTACAACTCAGTGTCAAAAATCTCTATTTCGTTTGGGTCATCAACACCTTCTACCACTTCCACATCCTCTTCTATGTTTGGTGTAACAGGAGGGGGTTGGTTTAATGAAGGGTCAGGAGTTTCGACTGGTGAAGTATCCAAGGATCCATCCTCCACCGGAGGTATTGTAGTATCTGCATCCGTATCTTCCGTTGGAGAAGTGCCAGGTAATTCTTCCTCTTTTTTTTTAAGCCTAAAACATTTGACGCTTCTAGCTCAGCTACATCTTTAAAAGTTCCTTCTTCTAAATAATCAAACAGCCCGTCATAACCTAGAGTTGGAGCCATCTCTAAAAACTCCTCTAAACTTTTAAATGCTCCATCTATAGCATAGTCATATAAGTCTTCTAATTCAAACATATATTTATTTAATTATTTTGGTCAGTAAACAACTTTTTCATTCTTTGATTATATTCCTGTCTGGATTCACCTTCTCTTCGAGGGTTGGCAGCTCTAATTTCCATTGCACTTAATCTACCACTTGACGCTCTAACTGTGTTAACTCTGTTAGCTGCCTCATTTAATATTCTAGCTATTTCATTAGTTACATCACTATTTGTGTAATTGTCATTGTCTAATTGGAAAATAGTATTTTTACCTGCAATTCTAATCATAATAACTTCATCATCACCATCTCTATTAGGGAATAAACGATTTGTTTCAGCCGCTATCTGTTCTGATGTAGCACCAGATGGAAGTCTATCTTTTACATATTCTAATACCGCAGCATCTGCTTTCTCATCAGATATCAAAGTCATTTTTACTTTTTCGTCAGGGAATAGCTTAGCAAGGTTTGTTTTTAAACTTTTCTTCATTGCCTTACGGAATATAGTGGCAAGCTGATTTCTGTCTGTAGTATCTGTTGTAAATATTCCTCCAAGGCCTGTTTCGCTACCAGGGCCACCGCCTCCAAGCTCATCTTTAACAAGGTCAAATAGAGTTTTCCCCTCTGCATCTATTTTAGTACTATCTGTGTAGTCTGCACTAATTGCTTCTTGAGTTCCTTTTCCGCTTACAACAATACCGCTTTTTTTCAATACATCTAAATCATATCCTTGTTGCTCTAAAGCTTTTTCTATCTGAACTCTAGTGGCATCTTTTCCAGTTAATGTTTTATAAAGACTTGTTATTTCATTTAGTAGACTAACTGGATCTTTATCTTTACTATCTACAACGCCATCTTGATTAACATCTTGAGTAGATTGAGCTGCACGCTCAATAGACACTGGCGGCATCCCGTCTCTAAATATATCTATAGTGGTTGGCTGTATATCGAAATTAGTAATTCTGCCAGCTGCACCACCCTCAACGTCAGTGTTAAGATCACTTATAAGTGTTTGCATAATAGCAGTAGCGTTAGCTTGGTCTGCTGTAAGTATATCCGCTATTTGACCAGCTTCTCCACCGATAATATCAAGTTTTTCTGTTTGCGCAGCAGAGCTTGCGTTTTCTTGTTGTCCAGTTTTAAATCCTGCTTTTTCTCGTTTATATCCAACTTGAGATTCAACTTGTAATCTAACATAATCTCTTGCTGCCTCTATCATGTCTTCAGTATATGTGTAAGTGGGCGGTGTCGTGCCAACATCTACTTTTATAAAATTATCGATAGAAGAGTTTGGGTAAAGCTGTCTAAACTGCTCTTCACTTTGAGCAAACTTATATAGATTTCCGTCCTTACCTTTAATACCATGTTGCTCTATAATATTTGCAACATTTGGAATTTGACTATCTCCAACAGCCCCTAGGCCGTCAGTAAGAACAATGCTGTCTACTATGCTTTCTCTTAGAGTATCAAAAGCTTGATAAGCTTCTCCATTCTCATCTTTAAGAATAGAGTTCATTTGTCTTGCCCCCTCTGTGGTCACTACAGCTCCACCGCCTTCTAACAGCGTGTAGTCTTCTATGTAGGAAGTTATAAAAGTACCTATATCATCTACATTATTAGCCACCAATGTTTTAACATCATACTTATTGCCATTGTCTTCATAATTTATTTTGTTATTTATTGAGCTATAAGGAAGGTAGTTTTCAGGGTGAGTATCATAGTCGGGCATAATTTGATTACCGTTTCCGTCATCAATCATCCTAACGCTATACACATTTCCTTTTGGCGACACCCAAGGAACTACATTATTTAAATTACCAAAAGATTGTAATTCATCCTTTATAAATGTTTCAGTTGCAGAAGCAATTTTAACACCATCTTCACCAAGCTGCTGTCTTTCTGTGGCTTTAACAAATGAAGCATCCCAATCTTTAGACGCGATACCCCAGTTAGCAATATTATCTTTTGCTTTTTGTATAAATTGCAAAAATTCAGCAGGCTTCATACCTCCTCTTTTAACAATACCATTTAGTGTGGTAACCTGCTCTCTCATTTGAGTTGCAAGCATATTGACTTGATCTCCTAAAGTTTTAGAGTTATAGGCATCTGCCTTTTCAAGTTGATTTAATACCGCATCTGTTTCGTCATCAATCTCTTTCTTTCGAGCCTCTCTGTCTTCAGCTATTTTATTGAAAGTTTCATTAATACCTCTTGACATTTGATTCCAGTTTACCTGGGTATTTTCCCTACCCTGGTATATCTGATAATCTAATGCGGATTCTTTTCTACTAAATTCGTTTGCCATAATTTTTTT
>Ga0181404_1000343_pt1 | contig 14260 bp, 11 predicted proteins | sample 27SPOviralmetaG_FD_130133 | JGI IMG/M metagenome (GOLD analysis project Ga0181404, IMG submission 130133) | Marine viral communities from the oligotrophic San Pedro Time Series (SPOT) site, San Pedro Channel, CA, USA - 27 SPOT_SRF_2011-10-25 | ecosystem: Environmental > Aquatic > Marine > Strait... | reverse complement strand
GGAATAATTCTGGTTTGAATGTGCTAATATTGCTCCGTTAGTTTTATCGGTTATAGTTGCCCCCGCTGGTGGGTCTGTCATATTAGGAGTTAAAGTAGTATCGTTCGCTCCCGCTATTGTTTGTCCGTTTCCTCTATATGTGGTATGACCTATTAAAGGTAATTTTACAGTATTAATTCCACTATTATTTATATAAAAAGAATAAGTAAGTTCTAATTTATTATCTAAGAATCCGTTCTCGTTTTCTACTCCTCTAAATTCTATAACTTCGTCGCTCGCTCCTCTGGAATTTACTATCGTTTCTTCTAAAGATATTTCGTCTCCCGCATTAATAACAATTCCAGAAGAGGAGATATTATTTATCCAGTTATTTTTAAATTCGTCGTTTGCATTTTCTAGAAGGTTTCCTCCTTTACTTCGAAGGCGATTACATTCTAATAATAAAAATTTACTCATTACTAATTATTATAATAACATATAATTTTTTTATATGTTCTTATTTGATGAAAAGATATAAAAGAAATAAATACAAATGAGAACACGAAATCGAATTTCGATTTCTGTTCCTTTTTCTAATCTACGATTACAAATGAGAACACAATTAAGCGGAAACCACTACTTCTCCGTTTCTAATAGTGATTAACCTTTCGACCATAGTAAAGACTCTCATTTCTCGTGCTACGTGATTATTATTAGTTCTCTTTAATTTCTTCTGAATAATAACGGGTTTAACTCCTATCTTTTTACCATTTCCTAAAACATTAAATCCGCTTGTAGTTGCATCGTATCCGATATAATTTGAAGTTGCTCGAAGACCTACAGTTAATAAATTCGCGGCGTTCGCGCCGTCTGGTAGTTGATGCCCTTCTATTTGACCGATATATACTGAATTCTGATTTAATTGATTATCTGCTGTCGCTTTATTAGTATCGGCGTCGAATGAGAATAACTGGTTAGGAACTTGAAGAGGTTTGTTAAATACTTGAGTAAGTTCGTTATACTGCTGAGAAGGTCTGCTGACGTCTCTATCGTATAATCTGTTCTCATTAATTCTAAAGTTATATTCTGTATCTGTGTGAAGTGCAGTAGATAAATACTGACCGAGTAAAGTATGATTCTGACCTACGTTCTTTTCTGCTACTAAAATACTACGAACAGTTCTTCCACTAACTGCTAAATCTCTTTCGATTTTCTGTTCTTGAACTGCACCGATACCGGGATTCGCAGTTGCGGGGATCTGAGCGTTAGTTGTAATCATATCTTCGTATAAGTAAGTTAATCCGTTCTGTGAGAAAATCTGCGCTTGAGTTTTCGCCATAGTATCATCGGTATAATATAAATGGTCGCTATAAAATTTAATATTTACAAATGAAGGAACGATAGTTCCGTTAGTAGCGTTATCCGTTGTTCCCGCTGTGAAAGCGCAGATAGTCCCGTCGTTAATTGAGGTCTGCTGATTTAAAATTAATCTTATATATACATTTTCTTTCATCGCGAAGAGTGGTAATTGTCTAGACCTCATAAAGGGGACTAACTGAGAAAGAGGAACACAAAATACGGGAGTAGTCGCGTCGTCGGCAGTTGGTTTTATCATATCGGGAACTACTGCTCGAGCGGTGTTATCCGCTGCTTTAGTAGTGTAATTTAAATCTTTAGGAGCGAGACGACCAGTAGCGGTGTCATTCGCGTTATATCTATCCATACACGCCCCGCTCTTAACCATATCTACGTTAGCGCGGTGTTCTGGTGTTTCAAACTGTCGAACCATAGTCGCATAATGAGCGTAATCGTCATTTGAAGCGATCACCTTCGAACCGCTTAAAAGTTGAACTGATTTTATTAAACCGTGAATACCAGTTTTTAAAGGAAAGAAAGCGCCCGCTCCTCCTACTAATTGTTTAACTGCTAAAGATACAAAAGAACCGCCGTCTAAAATTCCATTCTTAGGAATCTGAAAAACGATTTCGGAATTAGAAGAGGAGATAGGGTCTAAAACTTCCGTTTTAACTTCCATATTCTCGGCACTTTTTAAAGTTCCTACTTTAAGGATATCGGGTAATTGAGAACTCATTTTATATATATAAACTAATATATTATTTTTTATTTTAATTTTTTTATTAAAATTTTAAAGTAAAAAAAAGAGGATAATAAAAATTTAGTTTTGAACCATAATTCCATTAGGAGAATACATTAAGACATTTTTCGATTTTACGTAAGTAAATACTGAATTCGGACTCTTACCATCGAGCGAAGACTGAATTCGAGTAGAGTATGTCTGTCCTTTAAAATTGACTCCCATATCTGAAACTCTATCTAGTGCTAAACCTACTCCAAAATTCCTAACGTTTTCATCTACTGAAACTCCGTTCTGTTTATTTTCAGTTAGAGGGGCGGAGGTGTCTTGGTAGGGAAGAGGGTCTGCTCCACCTAGACCTAATAAGGCGTTCTGATTTAGAAGTCTGCTTAGTCTATTGTAAGGAGCGAAGGCGTTAAGATAATTAATATTTAATTGAGTTTCTGCTAAACCTTCGTTAGAATTATTCTCGACGTCTAATTCGTAATCTAATCCCAGTTTAACTCCACCTCTAGAAAATGAAACTTTCTTAAGGACGACTGGAGTATCATAATTCGCGCCGTTAGCATCAGTATTTAAAAGTTCTCCGTTAGAGAATCCATCTTGAGCGTATGAATTCGAATGAGAAACGGGGATAAAGGTATGAATAACGGAAAGAACATTCGATTTCGCTAAGTTATAAGTCTGAGTAGCGTCTCCAGAATTAATCACAGAGTAGAGCGAGGAGTAAGAGTTATAAGAGAAAGCACCAGAACCCGGAACGGATAACGCTTGGACTCCTTTATCATCGGGGACTAAATAATCCCCAGATAAAGAAACGTCTTTTACTTGAATAAAAGCGCCCGAACCATCGCTAGCGTTTGCACCTTTAAGGACTTGAGAATCGCTCGCTAATTCTAGATCTAAGGTTAAACCATTTACTCCATTTACAGAAAGAGGAAGAGGATTACCTCCCATTAACATACCACAATATAAAGGAATACTGAAGCGAACTTCGTTTCCTATGAGATTATCGCTCGCGCCTTGAACTGCAGTCGCTAAAGAAACGTTAGATTTTTCGCTCATAAAATCGTCTGGACTATGAGTAGAACTTAAAAGACTACAAACTAGACGACCATAATTTCGAATTGACTCTAAACTCTGGTTAGTTGCTTCACTGCTTAAAATTACATTCTTCCAAAGTGAATGAACTCCTAAACGAGAATTTAACTCGATAACGCTTGCTCCCGCTCCTCTTAAATTATTACTATCACCTAAAACTCCCGCGGAGGTTTGAACTCTAATAGTTCCGTTAAGTCTTACAGATGAAGGTCTTAAAAATTTTGCTTGACTTGGAACTGTTAAAGTTATAGTAGGATTTCCACCTCTGAAACTATAGGTATTATTAGAAGGAGGATTAGAAGGGAGTATTTCGAATTTTTCGACATTAACAATATTCGGAGAACTCATTTTATATATATAAACTAATATATTATTTTTTATTTTAATTTTTTTATTAATTTTTTATTGTGTTCTCATTTGTGATTATCTACTAAATAAAATTCTTACAAATGGGAACATTTTAATTTCCGCTTGCTTCTACTTGATTACTCGCTGAGGTCATTCCATTTTTAACCATTACTCTTCTTAAACAATATACGTAATTATTAAATAATTTAGTATGAGCGCCCGCGTTATAATCGACTCTTACTGAAAGAGTATCGCCCGATAAATCCATAGTTCCGCCGTATTTAGAAAGACTTCTAGCGATTACGAAGTGTTTCGCGATTTTTTGTAAATTATGAACTTTTTCTCCTACATTAACAATCGCTTTCTGTAGTTCGCTAGTGTGAAGTGCTTCGTTTTTATTGCTTCCGTCTGCTACTGCTTGAGAATATCTATTAAGAGGAGCGAGACGTGATGGAAAGTGCTTAGAACCGTGAATAAATTCATAATTTACGGCGTTATCTGGAATACCCGTTAAACTAGATACTACAATATCTCGAGCGACATCGCTTCTTAAAGGGTGAATAAATACTGCTTTCGCTCTTTTTGCTAAAGTCGGGATCTGTGCTTGTAAAAGTCCGTTAGTGTTGCTCTGGTTATGTCTGTAAAGTTCATAAGTCATTATATCGAACTGAATACCGCCCGCAGATTGACTCGCCTTAAGTAATCCGTTGGCGTATCCTTCTGGAGGTTGCACCGACTGAACTAACATTTCGATATCATTTAATTTATATGAAGGTTCTGGGATTACTCTTGTCGCTACATTTGCTCCATCATTAGGAGAGAAGCACGTATGAGCGACCATTCTTTCGGCATATTTAATATATACTAAAGACCCGATAGCGTGGTCGTGAGCGAGTCCCGCTGCTGTGTTTCTGTTTGGAGTATAAGTTATTCCTAAGAGTCCTCCTACTGAAAAGAAACCATTAATAAATCCTAAAGATTCTTCATTAGTTAAAGCGGCGGCGTCATCTGAGACGTATAACTGGTCGCCGATGTCGAAAGGGTGGTCGGCGATTGCTCTATCGGTTCTTACTGAAAACTGTCTAACACCCGCACCGATTCCTCTTTGGTCGTCTCCCGCAGTTTTTCCCGCGGTAGTTAAAGTAATTTTAGTTCCGTGAATTGTAGTTGAATCTCCTAATAGGTTAAGATATTGAAAAGCGCGCTTCATATCTTCCGTATCAATTGTAATTTTTAAACCATTCATCGCAGAAACTGGAAGAATTTTTCCTTGTTTGAAAATACCCGAATTAAGTTGTAATTGAATAGTAGGTTTATTAATTGGTCTCTGTGAGGTGTCGGGATTTGCATTGTCCGCTCCTCCCGCGATTTGTCTCGCTCCATAGTATAAATTAGCGTTTGCGACTGCGTCGCCTTCGTGTTTCATAAAACCTTCGAATAGTTCTCGTTTGTGCTGAATATTGTCTTGAGCGTTATAATTACTCATCATCGAATAATTAGCGTTATAGTCTTCATTCATCTCGATATTACTCTGATTATTTCCGTCTCTGTATTGAATATTACGGATTACCGCGTGTCCTCCGCAGTTTCGGTCTGGAACTACCATTCCTCGAACATTTTCGAGAACCATATTATACTTTAAATAAGTCTGATTAGGGTCAATAAAACCGACAAAAGAAGGGATATTAATTCTTACTTGATCGTTCTGGACTGCATCGCTCACGACATCGGGTTTTATGGCGATAGACTTCGAAGGAATATAAACTGAGGGATTATCTGCTTTAAACATATTTATATATATTTAGAAAATATATTTTTTTTCTAAATTTATTTTAATAAAAAATAATACATAATGAAAAAAAATTATATATTGTATCAAATGTTAATTTTATTTATTCTCCAGAAGAGAGGATATTCAGTTCGACGAACTGCGAGAGATAATCTCTTAAAGTCTCGATTACTATCTTAACTTCTACGGGAGAATCGTCTAAAGGATTATTCTCGTTAAGATTATCTAAAAGTCTAACTATTCCGTAGCACGTAATTAACTCTTTTTTAAGTTGCATTAGTTCTTCTTTATTTTTTTCGTTTTCTTTTTCTCTTTTTTCGTTAAGTTCTTTTAATTGATTCATCGCGTCGAGATACATTCCCTCAGACATTTCGTTATTAGTAGTTTCAGTCATACTATATATAACAAACATAATTTATTTATATATATTCAATTTTTTTCTTTAACATTAAAAACTCATACTCGAGGCGCTTACTTCTGCGGAAGAATCTATAGAAGGTAAAGCAGAAGCGAATTTCTGAGTTAATCCCGCGGTAGGGTCGCTCGTAGGTAATCCAGTAGAAGGAAGACCCGGTGCTGAGGGTGCTTTGTCTTTATGGTGGAATAAATGGTATAAACCTTCTCCTACTGAAACGAGACCCGTAATTCCTAAAGCGACTTCTCCTAAGACTGGAACTGCTCCTAAAATTGCGTCGGAAGTTGCGAGACCCGTTTCGACTCCCGTATCTACTCCCGCTTCTACTGCTCCTTTCGCTACTGTTTTTCCCGTTGTTTCTGCTAAAGTTTGTCCCGCGTCTTGGATTTCGCTTGGAGTCTTACTTATAAAGTCTTTTACATTTTGGAATCCCGCTTTTATACTTTGTCCTCTTTGTGCGAGACTTGTAAATGCTTTCTGCCCTAATTGTGAAGCATAACTCGCGCCTTCTTGTGCTGTTTGAACTCCCGTTCTTACTGCTTGTCCCGCATCGCTAGCGACATTTCGTGCAGTTGCTACGACGTCTCCTAAGTCTGGAGGATCTGGAATGTCTGGAATTTCTCCGCTCCTTGGTGGTTGTGCTGGAGGTGGTCTTACATCTTGCGCTCCCGCGTCTCCTATATTTCCCGCTCCGCTAAAGTCTGTTAATTCTCCTCCAGTATTTCTCGCTTCTCCTCCTATAGGTCGCGCGAATGGATTCTGCTCTGGGTCTTTACTTAATACGACTTTACTACTTAAAGACCCTCCTTCGGGTGAAGTAAATTCTGCACCGCTTAAACTATCGTCGGGTTTTGAAAACGCTTCCACGGGAACTCCGTTCGTTCTAATCATCATTTCGGGGTCTCTTTGACCCGCTGAAACTGTTCTTCCTAACATATCTTCGTTAGAAATTGCGTCGGAATATTGAGTAGAAAATCTCGCTTCCGCTGGTTGTTCTACTTCTTCTTCTGGAGGACTTACTTTTAAACTATCGTCGAAAGGTTGTCCTTCTGGATTTTTCTGAGCGTCTGTAAGTTGGTCTCGAACTCCTTCTCCCGCTGAACCTCCAGATACTTTCTCGTCATCTGCTCCGATTCTTACTAGTCTATCTTCTGTTCTATCTACTGCAGATATCCCGCTCGCGTCTGGTTGTGTTATATCGTCTGCTACTACTGGTTCGGTGTTTTCTGGTAATCTTGCTCTAAATGCTTGCCCTAAATCTCCCGAACTAATTTTACCTTCTGCTACTTGTCGCGCTACAAAATCCGAAAATTCGCTAGTTTGTGGAGCGTCTTCTGCTTTTGTTAAATTGTCGATATCTGTCTTATCTGCTTGACTGCCGAATCTATCGCTTAAACTTTGTCTTACTGAAGAAGATTCTTCCCTCGCTTCGTCTGCAGTTGGAAATCCGTCTGGATCATTGTTTAAATTTGATAGTTCTCCTCTTCCTTCCCTTACTTGTTGTGCTTCTCTTACTGCTTTCCCCCTCGCTTGAACTCCATCGTATAAAGTTTTCATTTTCTTAACTGCTTTATATCCTCCTTCTATTCCTAGCGCTCCCGCGATTTCTGCTCCTCCTCCTTCTGCTAGTGCTGAATATTTATGGGCGTATTCGTCCGCCTTTTCCTTCCAGTTTGCTAAATTAGTCGTTTGTTCCTCTGAAAGAAGAGACCCGATATTCTCTATATTATAGTTCTTATTCTCTTCGATTGCTTGATTAATTCGGTCAGTTTCATTTCCATAAAAACCACTCATAATATATATATATTTATAAGATATATTTTTGTTCTCATTTGTATTAAATTTTTAAAGAGTATAATTACAAATTGGAACAATAAATTAAATAATGTATCATTTAATTAAATTACTTAAAGTTTTTTCGATTGTATATAGTAAGAACAAAATAACTCAAAATGAATCTTAATGACCCCGCTAACTACAAATCTTATCTTAAAAATGTCGCTCGAGAAAATGTTCGACCTTTTAATGATTTTATAATCTTCCTCGATTGGTTTGAATTTCTTTCCACAAAAGGGCGAAATAAATTCGCTAGGGATAATAAAATCCAAATGGAAAACCAGAATTCCTCTTCTATGAAACGTTATATTACCTTAAATCGTAAAGACTGGTTAGAGGAAATAAAAGGAAATTTCGAGGATTTCCACCCTAAATATTCTTATTCATCTTATAATCATTATATCGATTAATATCCGAAATAACTTGCATAATCGCCGAAATCTTCTTTTTTATTGAGGGTTTCTGGTTCTGGTATTTTTTGTCTTATTCCTTGACTTTGTCTATATTCCTTTTCTAACTTTGCTCGAACTCTTGCTTCGACTGCCTCCTCTTCCTTCCTCATTTTCTCTTCTTGTTTTCTTTTAATTTCTTGCTGTTTTTTAATTAATTTCTCGAATTTATCCATATTTTTTAACCATATATTAAAGTCTTCCGCTTCCATATATTCGAGTTCTTCTTCTGTAATTTCGTTAGGTTGTATCGCTGAAACTTGTTCTACTACTTCGGGCGCTTTTTCGATAACTTTTTCGACTTTTTGCTGTGCTTTACTTGCTTTTTTTGCTCTCATTCGTGCTAAGTGTGCTTTCTGTTTATCTGATAATTGTTTCTTTTTTCTTTTTGGTTTTACTTGTGGTTCGGGTTCGCTTTCTTCTTCGGTTTCCACTGAAGGCGGAGGAGGTTTAAAAGCGACGTTTCTTTTAGGTTGCACGGCGAACGGCGACCCCTTAAGGTCTTCTAATTTATCATCGTTAAGGACTGCTAAGTCCTCCTTAATGTCTTCGGCGATTTCGTCGGGAATGTTAATCAGATCTAATACCATTTTATATATATACTTAGAAATTAATTTAGATTTATGATATTTTAATATTTTTCTCTAGGTTTCTATTTTTTATCATAAAAGCAGATTTTAAAAAAAGTAGAGATTTTAATAAGAAATAAATAAAGTTCTTAATTGTTATAAATAGGATTCCTTATAGTTTTTGTTTTTTCTCTGATTTCCTTTTATTATAGTTTTAGAGTGTGTTCTCATTTGTGATTCTCTTATTAAATGATTTACTACAAATGGGAACAGAACATTATAAAGAGATATGTATCATTTTATACAATTAAAAAAATCTTCGATTAATTTTTCTGGTATTCGATAATTGTCTTTTTGTTTTCTTCCGTGGGTTCCTTGTCCTATGGCGGAATTATGCTTTTTTAAACTAGAAAGTTTCGGTTTAAATCCTTGTATATTAGTCCAGAATCTAGTCCGTTTTTTATATGGTAATCCGTAGCAGTAATAATCTACAATATAATAAGGTATTAAATCGTTTATATATTCTTTCATTCTTCCAGTATTTGGATTTTCAATTATAAAATATTCTGGTTGAAAATAGTCTAATATTTCGAATAATTTATCCACCATAGGAATACCAAATTTTAAAATATCCTCTTCTATTTCTTCTCGTGTTAATGGATATCCTATATTTTTTCGTCGTCTTCCTATATTTGAAAATCTTAATATACTCCACCACAAACAAACGGGAGATGCAGTGATTAAATAAAAATATTTAGGAGGATATATTTTATAATTCCATTCCATTATATCTTCCATTATATGATTAGATGAAACATAACCAGAATTAAAAGGGCATTCCGCCCCTAAATCTCTATCAAAAGATATAACCTCATAACCCTTTTTAGAAGATACTTTCCCGAAAGAATGAGTTCCAGAGAATAATTCTAAGTGTCTTTTCATATTTTAATTAATATTATATTTTATTTTTTCGAATAATTTTTCTGAGTTGCTACTGAGTGGAGCATCTTATCCGCTGTATCTTCCTTCGATTCCTCTTCTTTTACGGGGTGCTTTTCACTAATATAAATATGTCTTAACATATTAGCGGAAATTTTCTTACCAGTAGGAGCGAAAACCTTATTTAAAAATTTTGATAACTGGTTAGAGGTCATATTACCGCCTCGAGAATCTAGTAAAAATTCGTCTGTTTTATTAAATTTTAACCAGATATTCAGAACTGAATTAAGTTTCTTTCCTACAGTTATTTTTTTAGTTCCGTAATTTTTTGAGGTTTTATAATCTCCGAAATGGAAGAATTTATTATTACGAGATTTATTAACTAAATAATTATTACTTTCTTTTTCGTCGTCTGATAAATCTTCGTATTCTGCAGAAGATATTATTTTCATATCTCCGTAATCGAGGCGAACTGGTGGATTTTCTTCGTAAATATATAAAGAACCGACGACGAATTTCTGTAATAAGTCGAACTGTTTTTTCGTAATTTGGTCGTAATCTTTTCCGAATACTCCTCTATCTAATAAATCCGCTTTATAAGTGGAAACTACCTTTTTTAATTCTTTCATAGAAGACCAGTTTTCTTTCTGTTTTCCCGTTTTTTTATTTTCCTCGATTTGCTGATTATATTTATCGGTATATTCGTCCAGTCTTTTTCGATATACTTTTAGATCTTGATCGTATTTCTCATTTTTATTAAGAGAATCTAATCCTATAATAATTCCAGTTAAATAATTCTTTTGAGTTGTTAGTGCTTTTTCTGAAAGAAATTCTAGGACTTTTTTCTCATCTTTAAGGAAATCTAAATTTTTCGGTTCTCCTTTATTTCCTAAACCTTCATATACTTTTCTAATATTAATTAAATATGCTCGAAGGGAATTAGGTTTAATATTTCGTTTATCGTCAATCGCTTTTTTAATTGCTTCCATAGTTTTATTATATATTTAATTAAGATTTTTTTTTTAAATTTTTTTCTTTATAAATGTTAAATAATTATGAATCTGCAGTTAGCGAAAATTTATAAAGTCGTAAATTTAGAAGAAGATTTAGTTTATTACGGTTCTACGTGCGACCGTTCATTAAGTAGAAGAATGTCTAAACATAAAGTCTCGCATCGAAGATTTAATGAAGTTATGGGAGATATGGAAAAATGTAAAATATATTTAGTAGAAGAATATCCTTGTTTAACGATAGAACAATTAAGGAAAAGAGAACGATATTATATTGAGAATTTTCCGTGTATTAATAAGAATATACCGGGGCGAACGAAGAAAGAATATTATTCCGATAATAAAGAAATAATATCACTAAAAAGTAAAATAAAACGATTAGAACAAAAGATAAAAGAACTTACTAATTCTCCTCCTCCTCCTTCTCCAGAGGTTCTGGAGGAAGAAGAGGATTCGCCTTAAAAGATTTTACTAAGTTTTTTTTATTATAGGAAATCGGCGCTTCGAATATCATATTAGAAAAGTTTTTATACGCTTTCGGGCGATTATTATCTCCAGTAAATCCGTATAAATCTAAGTATAAAAAACCGTATGGTTCTGAAGTTGCATCGGCGAAAAGTTCTTTAAATTTTTCAGTTCCATAAGTTCCGCCGTATTCTTCGGCGAGTGCTTCTACTTGTTTAACGTTAGAATTTTGACTTAAAATTACATAATTACAACACGACCGAACCACGGGCGGAACATATTTTAACATCTGAGTATTATAAACCAGTAATTTAATATTATGATGTCTATAAGAAGAGGCGATTTTAAACATCAAAGAATTTTTATGGATATTCGGGAAAGCGATAAAATCATCAAAAATTAAGGCGATATTCGGTCGTTTATGTTTAGGGATACTATCTTGATAATCTATAATAGATTGTAAATGATTGTCGGAATAATCGCTATATATCGTCTCGGCGAACTCATCATAGAGAAAGCGTGCCGTATCATCTCCGTTCGCCATTGTAGAAGAGTATATATATACGGCGTCGAATTGTCCCGAATAGAAGTTAGGATTCTGCAGATAATTAACTAATCTAAGAGTTTTTCCCGAGCGAGGTTTCGCTATATCAATAACTAAAGCGCCTTTATTTATATCTGGGAGTCTTTTATCGAATTTTAATGTAGTTTCCACGGGAGGCGCTTTTACTGGAAGTATAGTTAAATCGTTTTCGTAGTCGTTATTCATTACTATATATATACAATATTATTTTTTAGATTGTTCTCATTTGTAAAAAAAAAATTGAAAAAAAAAAATTGAAAATAAAAATATATTGATACATTATAATATAAAATGCCTCAAATGCCTCAAATTACTAAAAACGAAATCTCAAAAAAAAAAATTGAAAATAAAAAAATTGAAAGTGATACAATTAAAAATATAATGGATAAAAAATTACTTAAAGGAAAAACTACTAATACAATTAAAAGCAAAATGAATCACCCTTTTAACTGTTCTAAATGTAATAAAGGTTCTTATACTTCGACGTGTGTTTCTTGTATGAGAATGGAAATCGAGAAAGACCTTAAGACAGAATTCGAGGAAATTAAATCTAATAATAATATAGTTATGAAAATCGAAGACGTATTTAAAATTAAATGTCGGAAATACGGGAAAGAACCTTTCGGGGTTGCTAACTGGACTTCTCCGAAATCACAGAGTAAAAATTACAAAGCGACCGCAGATAATAACGTCGGTATAGTTTGCAGTAAAGAATCGGGAGTTTTTGCTGTCGATTTAGATTTCTACACTAAAAAGAAACGAGATGGAACTCTCGATACTTTTGATCCAGACACAAACGAGGAACACGGACTATTCTATAAGACTTTCGGTAAGGACGACGAATTTATTAAAAAGTTTGATACCTTTACACAGAAAACGCCGAACGGTGGAATTCACCTTCTATTCAAACATAAGGAAGGATTAATTCAGACTTCATCTAAAAAATATAAGATTGATACTCGGGGAGGAAATACTAATGGATATATCGTAGGATTCGACTCGGTGGTCGCTGGTAAAAAATACGAAGTTATTCACGATACAGATATTAAGGAAATTCCAGTAGATCTCGAAAACTTTCTTAAAGATTATATCTTCGATGCATATCCAGTCAATAATAAAAAGAAGAGAGTTCGAGGTCGAAAAGTTCTCGATTCTATCGAGAACCGAGAGTTCGAAGTCGAATATTCTTACAATATTCCAGAATCAAAAGTTCGGGAAGTTGTTTCTAAACTTCCTTCAGTATATTTCGAAGACTTTACTAAATGGTTTATATTTACTTCGGCGATGAAACAATTAAACCAGAAAGAAATCTGGACGGAATATTCTAAAAAATATTCTAACTATGATTCTAATAAAAACGAATACTTCTGGAATAAGGTAAAATCGCGGGTCGATTCTGGTTGCTATTATTTCGAACATCTGGCGAAAACTGCTGACTGTTCTCAATTAATTACAGAATGTAAATATAAGAAAGTTCCCTCGAATAAAGTTGTTCCCGACCGTTTTATCGATGTAGAGAAACTCGGATACGGATTAGAAATTACATCTAAAAAAGATATGATTATTAAATCAGATACCGGGACGGGAAAAACTACTCTATTTAAAAATTACATCGAAAAGACTAATTCGAAATTTATTAGTATTGTATCTCGTAGAACACTGGCGAACGAGCAGTTCGAAGACTTCTTAAATATTGCAGATAACGTAAATTACTACGAACACGGGTCTTTCTGGACTGAGTCGGGTTCGATGGTTATCTGCATCGATTCTCTACTAAAGATTTCGAACTGGGACTTTTCTAACTATACAATCTTTCTCGATGAATTCGACTCGATTATTAAATATCTTATTAAATCTCCTACGATGAGCGCTATCAAAACAGAACTATTCGATTTTATAGTAAATGATATTTTTATGAATGCGAAATCCCTCGTTATGGCGGACGCGGATATTAGCGATATTTCTATGAAGTTTATCGACTATATTCGAGTTCTACGAAAAGAAAGGGGAATCGATAGGGACTTCGAATTTATTCAGAACAAATATATTCACAATCGAGGAACACCCGCCGAGGAATTTTTCAGAAAAGAAACTCTAATCACAAAAGCGAAAAAGACTGATAGGTGGTTATTCGCGGTAGATTCTAAAGAAGAAGCGATTAATATTTACAAAGAAACACACACAGAAGAGAAACCAGTCGTTCTTATTATTGCAGAAGATAACATTTCAAAAGATAAAGAAACCTTCTGTAAATTATCAGAACACGAACGAGTAGTTTTCTCTCCTAAGATTGTCTATGGTTTAGACTCGAACGGATATCTAGGAAAACACGAACGCGAAGTATTCTGTTATTATAAAGAACATACTATTTCACCTTCGAATATGCTTCAACAGATTAACCGAGAACGGAAGATCTCAAAACTTAACTATATGTTCGAGAAGAAACAATTTAACGAAAGCGAATATTCTTCGCTCGATGATATGAAGGAAGACCTTTATAAAGATAACGAATTCGCTCTTAAACAATTCGAAAACGAAGATTCTAAACTTAATAAAATGTTCGTCGAATTACTAGTCGATTACGAATATATTCTCGATTGTTATCAGACTAATAAATACGCACACTTTCAGACACTTATCAAAGAACGGGGATTTATTGATAAGACTATCGAATATAAACCG
>Ga0181404_1000341_pt1 | contig 14394 bp, 26 predicted proteins | sample 27SPOviralmetaG_FD_130133 | JGI IMG/M metagenome (GOLD analysis project Ga0181404, IMG submission 130133) | Marine viral communities from the oligotrophic San Pedro Time Series (SPOT) site, San Pedro Channel, CA, USA - 27 SPOT_SRF_2011-10-25 | ecosystem: Environmental > Aquatic > Marine > Strait... | reverse complement strand
TCTTAACTTTGTTATCTTTTTTTCTAGCGAACCAGCTGCTACCTAGCTTTACTGTTTTGCCATCATTGAATTGAGATACTTCAAGTGCTTGAGTTCTTTTTCTATAATTCATATTCCTCATTTTGTTTTTTTAATATTGATGCTGCGAGTACAGATGCTAGTCTGCTTGCAACTGTTGGTGTGAACTTCATTGTTTCACCGAAATTTGCTAGAGCTTGTAATTCTAAGTCGCTCAAATCTAATATATCCCAGCATGGCATATTCATTTTGCCATCTATTTGAACAAGCATTACAGCCAATCTTTTTTTCTGCTTTGCAAGCTCTCTGTTTTCTTTTCCTGGAAATTGGAAAACGTTAGTTGTTATTTTTGATATGCTCATAAGCTTTTATGTATGCCTTAAAAAATTTGTTTGTTTGTCTGCCGTAAGTCTCGTAACCATTAAACTCCATAGCTAATTGAAATTCTTTTTTATTCATCGGCTTCATTTGTTTTTTGAAAGTAACTATCGACCAGCGGTGACACATCTTCTCTGTGAATTTCATCTGCCTCCAATAAGTAATTAATGCCATCAACGTAGCTGTCGTATTTGTATTCTTTTTTGCATCTGATAAGTTTTGCAGCTGCATACATTAGACAAACTTCATGAGGTCTTATTTTTTTTCCAACAAGTACGGTCCATACATCAGCAATCTTTTGCATCGATGTCTGAAACGAGCCGTACTCGTCAGTTTTTTTATTTCGGATTTCTTTAAGCTCTTTTGCTAATTTGTTTATTTGCATTTTGCTTAAATTCCTCATGACCTTTTTGTATGAAAAACTCTACGGTCTTTGACATACTGATAGGCAGCTCAAATTTACTCTCGGCTAAATCTTGTAGCTGTTTGTAAGTTTTAATGTTGATAGCAACTGATTTAAACTTATTCGGATCCATTATGCCTCCAACGATGCTGGATCAAATCCAGTAGATTGAGGCTCCATAGCTTCTACTCTGTGAAAGTAATAGTATGTTGAACCAGCTTGAAGTTTACCACCTTCTTTAGCTGTGGATTTGTAGGCTCCAAATCTGTATGACTTGCCTTCGATCATTATAGATCCTTTTAAGTCATAAGAACTTTCTTTAGCCTTATTAGTAACTGGTATTGCTAGACCCAGTTGTGGTCTTTTTGCTTTTTCTTCTGCCATTAGATTAATACTCCTTTAGATTTAAGTTGGCTTTTAACGTCAGTGAATTTCTCAACAAACTTGTTGTAGCTCAGCGGATTTTTATCTTTAAGATCTGCTAAGAAAGTTTTGTTTTTAGTAAGCCATTCCTGATAGTTACCAGCATGCGATACAGTTTTTAATGTTGTAATAGCTTCCTGGATTTTTTTGTCTTGCTGCTCTATTGCAGTAGATACTTCTTCAGCACTTGCGATGTTATCATTTGTAATACCGCACATTGCTAATGCTCTTCCAACAGCTGATGTCTCAGCGTTTTCTAAAGCACTTGTTTGATTGATCCTGGAAGCAGCTCTTTTTTCCTCAGCCATTCCAGTTGCAACTATTGAATTGTCGATTGATATAATTGCTTTAACAACTACTACATCTTTATTTATATCTAAGATGTGTGTTTCAATTCTTCCTCTTGCTCCTAGATTTCTTCTAAAGATTGCAAGTCTGTGAGCAACGGTAGCATAATCTTTTCCATGAATATTTATCATCTGACCACCTGATGTTTGTTTAAAATCAGTGATCGTTTGTATTAAATCATCAGGAACTATTTTTGTGCCATTGCTATTATTACGATTAGCCATAATATAAATACTCCTATTAATGTTTTTGTTAATATTTTGTTTTTGTTTTTTAGCTTTGCTGCTACAGCTCTTTGCTGTTGTAATTTTAATAAAGTTTGTAGTGTTTTAAATTTCATCATATTTGATCCCACAGTTCGTGAGCTTCAATTAATAATTCTCTTGGTAAGCTGGACCAGGCATAAGGATGATCAAAGTTAGGATCTATGACTTGAGCTGCTGCTTTAATGATTTGGTTTTTATTACCTAGTTCTTCAAAGGTACCTAAGATTTTTTCTCTTCTTCTAAATGTATTACATAGAACTTTAAAACATCTTTGTAAGCCAGCTACTGTAAGATCAACACAGTTGTTACTATCATAAATTTTGTATTCATCTTTGTTTAAGTAAACTAAATAAACTGGAACTTTAAAATCATACTTAGCTGCATACGTTGCACATTGTACTAAGTGATTGAATGATGGTTTTGCTGGGATCTTAGATCTAATAAAACTTCTCTCACCATCTACTTTAAGTTTACCAGCTTTACTCCAAGTAGTCTTAAGCTCGACAATACCAGTCGTGGAAGAAAGGAAACTAGAAAGAGAACCACTTCCAGCATTGCCGAACCTAAAGTCAGTTCGACCTACGATAGGAAGCAATAGATTGGATTGCGACTGGTCGATACTGATTTGTTCTTCGCTTACGATTTTATGGGAACTAAACAAACCATCCATCGCTGCGAAACCGTTTACAATTACACTGTTAATTTCATCAAGATATTTTTCTTTTTTCTGTCTATCTTTTTCATCAACAGGTTCGTAATTTTTAAATTCTATTATTTCGTCATTTATTAAATCTAATTTATTTTTTTCTTTTGTATTGAATGAAGGTTGTAATTTTCTGTGAGGACCAAACTTCCAAATCACATCTGAATAATAATTTTGCAGAACATTGTTTACTGCTACACCAGCTTTCATTTGACTGCTGCCTAACAACAAAGCTCGTCTATCTTCTTGAGACATGTAACAATACTTAAACATCCAGGCACCATCGCTAATTGCGAATTGAGTTGGTGAGTGGTGATTAGTACCAAGCTTAGTTGCGAATAATGGTAAAGCTTTCTCGCTTAAAGGATCTTCTAAAACTACATCTGTTTTTATCATGTAGTGATAGATAACGAGTTATAATTATATTACAATGATTATTGTACAAATGTACAACGATTAGCTTACTTAATTGATTTAACTAATTTAACCGATTTAACCGATTTCTTTTTTTTGTTCTTATTGATTTGTCTTTGATGCCAAAGTTCAAATTGATCTGTAGGATAATGTGGTCTGTTCATTACTGGATACCACGAAGGAGTATCACCAGCATTAGCTTGAGAATTATCTCGCATGTATTTTAAAGTGGAAACTTTATAACCGTATTCTTTAACTATTTTATCTACTGTTAATACTTTACTCATTACGCTCGCTTTTTAATAAAATCAGGTACTTCAATATCATCGTCAAATAATTTTAATTTTTTCTTTAATTCTTTTTTATCTGCTTCAATGCTAGCTCTAGTCATTTTATGTAACATATCTTCAGACTTAGCCATGCTGTCTCTTAATTTCATCATGCTTAATTCTAATTGCTGTCTTTGTTTCTCATGTATAGCAAAAAACTCTTTAGCTTTAGCATTCATTTCGTAATATTCTTGAGATCTTTTTGTTAAAGCGTTCTCACTCATTACAGAGATAACTTCTGCAACAAATGTAAATGGTCCTTTTACTGCTTTTTCTGTTTTTGCAAAACGATCAGGATTATAAATTGTTTGAACTCCACCTTTTGCAATATCGTAAATACCAAACCAATAAGACGTAGGCTCATAACCAAATTCTTCTAATCTTGGATCTTCTTTACCAACAACTACTAATTTGCCGTTCATAGAACTTTTTGCTACATCAGTTTTTCTATAAAAAGCATAATGCCTATCCATGTAAGATCCTTCACAGCTAATTCTGATTGCTTTAATGTTTGGTGTGTAAATATCTCTTGGAACTACAACTGATCCAATATTATTAGTGACGTTAGCTGCTGGATAAATTTGGCAAGGATTAAAAGTTTCATCGCCAAGTTCATTAGAATTATAAAGATCAACATAACCCCATACATCGCATCTAGTTTTTTCAAATAATAATTCAACTGGATCACAGTCTAAAGCTTTTGCATAATCTAAAGCTTGTTGTAATGAAAACTGTTTTTGACCTTTTAATTCTCTAAATAAATTTGAGTAATCTTTATCTAATTTTTCTGCAAATCTTTTAGGTGTCATTCCATGTTCAGTAACTTTCTCAAGTAATTTTTCGTTTGTTTTAGCTTGAGGAAATGGAACTCCAATCATTGCCTTATATTTTCTATTTTTTGCTATATTCCATGATGATATAAATAGATCTCTTGCAGCATTAATCTTATCTAAAACAAAAGCATAAACTTCACCTGATTTACCGTATATTTTTTGAGTACAATTAATATCTGTTCTTGGAAATATTTTCGTAACATATTTTTGAATTATAACTCCTGTCTTTGCGTCAGGAAATGGTGGTGGTTTAAATGTGTATCTAATATAAACCGTTGCATGCTCTTCTTTTAATCCTGATAAAAGAGTAGGTAATTGGAAATCAATTTGGAAATCTTCTAATTTTTTTACAACTCCAGTAGGCTCATTTTTAGAGCTAAAGCCTTTTAGATATTCTACACTCCATGAAACTTCTAGTTTTTTCATATTTTGGAGTCCTATACTAAATTGTACAAAAGTACAACGATTATTGTTGACAAATAAGCTTAAAATAATATCTGATTTGTATGCCAAGAAATAAGATATTTGATGTTCAAAACTCGCCATTTTCCAGCTGGCACCGATCTCAACATGACGGCATATCTTACTGTGATTTAGACGTTTTAGGCATATGTCCAGCATGCGCTAAAATCCTCTTTATTGCTGATACTATCTACAATATTGACGGTAAATATCGAGGTAAATCTAGGTGGCTCAGATCACCATATCAGCAGATAGCTAGTAGCCTGGAAGTACCATATTTTGAAATCTTTTATACTGTCGATGAGAATACAGAAAACAGACAATTAACCGAATTTGCCATCAGAAGGTTATATCCAACACCAAAGGATATTCAGATCTTATCCACTGATGAGATGCTTAAATACCTGGAGTACAAAGCCATCGTAGAACATGGACCTGATTGCGCATCTATAGATTATTTAAAAAAACGCATAAACGAAAACAAATCAAAACATCCATTCGCAAGGAAATATATGTATGAGCAAATTTTATCTCAGTGATCCATTAGTTCTAACTGAGAACGCCATAGAACCATTGGATTTTAGGATCTACGAATATTGTAGCAAGAACTATGATGTTAAAAAATTTAAACCTTTTATAAGATTAGTAAACATAGCTGGTTGTTTTCAGATCTCATTGGAGCAAGTCCAGGCAGCATTACAACGATTAACTAAGATTAGAGTTAATAATTTGCCGTTAATTAAAATATCAGACAACGGTAAATATCTTACATTCGATATGCCAAGACATACAGAATTTGTGAAATCATTAGGCTTTCAAAGATTTAATTCAAGTAGAGCCTGGAAGTTATTAAAAGAGCATACAGCTCAAGAAATAAAAACAGATTATCTTTATAAGGATCTCGATCAATACGAGCTATTCGATAAGCTTTGTAGTTTGCCGAAAGAGCAGCTGCTTAGTATTTCTGAAGATAAACTTATGTACAGATGGGTATTAAAAAATGTCAAGAAGCATAGAAACTATAGTTAACGAACAATTAAAGATTGAAAAACATATTGTTGACATCTTGGATGATGCTGCATTTGCTGAGAGATTTCTTGCTAAACCTAATAACAATAGATGTCCAAGTATGTATCAATTACTTGAAACACATTACGATAAGAACGACTGGGGTTATCATTTAAGACCAAAGTTATCTTTACGTGCAACACCAAGACAAATGACCAGGTATGACTTAGCAATAGATATTATTTGTGAAATAGATTTAGATATATCAGATGATCCTAGAGTAGATCGTAAACTATTGTGGATGCGTGCTAATCGTTTTAAATGGACCAAGCTTGGAAAGTTTTTTGGTTTACATCGTACAACAGTTAAAAAAAGATATGAGAGTGTCTTAGATAAATTATCTAATAAGTTAAAAAAAAGCTTTGACAACTTCGACAAAATCTTTACTAAATAAATATATCCTTACAAATAAATCTTTTCACATCGTATAGGAAAAAATAATAATAGACGGATAAGAAATCGGCAGTATAATTAAACTGTAGTTATGAAAACAGTTTGTTAAAGATTAATTTTTTTTTACTCTTTTTTTTATTCCAACAGATTAAGCCAACGAATGAAATTAAAACCTGATCGTTGCGAAAGCAATACAAGATCAAGCAACTACACTGTCCGTTGCAAAGCCAAAGGATTTTATTGCAGAAGTTCTAAAAAATTCAGATGTAAAAATCACGGTGGATTAAGTACAGGTCCACGAACTAAGCAAGGTAAATTAAAAGTTCTCAAAAATTTAAAACAGTTTAAAGATGTCTCAGAAATTACAACTGACAGACCAAGTGTCAGAAAATATTTGTCAAAAACTAATGCAAGGAAAACCTTTAACTCAGATATGCAGAGAGAAGGAATTGCCAAGCATAAGCGTAGTTTACAAATGGATTAGCCAACACCAAGAGTTTGCCAACAAGATAGTTCAAGCAAGAAAGATAGGATGTCAGACTTATCTTGATGAAATGATTACAGAGCTTGAGAATGCAGACAATAAAAATATTATGGTCGTGCGTGAGAAGCTACATCATTACCGTTGGTTAGCCTCTAAACTATTGCCAATCTACGGTGATAAGCAACAGATCGTACAAGACACTAAAGTAGAGATTACCTGGCAACAACCGCAAGAGAAAGTGATTGAAGCAGAGAGTGATTAAACACCGTTGGTAGTTGCGGACAAAGAACGTCTCGCACACGTCATGGAGTTTGGAATTATTCTAAAGTAGAGTAGATCTACAAAGTTTTGCACCAAGCATGCACCAGTTTGTTTTATTTATATTGATTTACTTAGCTAGAGTGACTGCCTGACATGCAATAGTCAAAAAGGTACAGGAAAAAAAAATGTTTTTACGCAAGGTACCATACCCCAAATTTATGGCGCCACCTCTATTACGATAATACACCGATGAGCAACACACGCAAAAAGAAACAATTAGAAATACCTAACAAGTTTAAGAACGTATCAGGCTTTACAGTTACAACATTTAATAATGAGCTGATGATGGTCTTTAATGGATTTGAGGATCAAGACGATTTGCCTGAGTTTGCTGATTTCGTATTTCAAAAAATAAATATGAAATACTGGGATAAAGATAAAATTCCTACAGTACACTAATGAAAATAACCATACCGTATTCGCCAAGAGAGCAACAAGCTTATATACATGGCAAGCTAGATAAACATAGATTTTCAGTTTTGTGCTGCCACAGGAGGTTTGGCAAAACGGTAATGTTAATCAATCATTTAATTAAATGTGCGATGACAAACAAAAATCATAATCCACGATTTGCTTATCTTGCTCCGACTTATTCGCAAGCCAAAAAAATCGCTTTCGATTACTTAAAACATTACACCAGCAAAATACCTGGTACGAAGTATAACGAAACAGAGTTACGTTGTGATTTTATGAATGGCGCCAGGATCATGCTGTTGTCAGCAGAAAATCCTGATAGCTTAAGAGGAATTTATTTAGATGGTTGCGTAATTGACGAGACTGCTCAAGTGAACGCAGCTGTCGTTGATGAAGTAATTAGACCAGCACTCTCTGACCGTAAAGGATGGTTATCGATGTGCGGAACGCCAAAAGGAATGAATAATCTTTTTTATGATTATTATCTCAAGGCTCAGCAAAACGATGACTGGTTTTTATATGTAGCCAAATCATCAGACACAAAGCTAATAGACCAGGAAGAGCTAGATGCAGCGCTTCAAGTAATGGGTCAAGCTAAGTACAATCAAGAATTTGAATGCAGCTTTATAGGAAATATCACAGGATCTATTTATGGGGATTTACTAAATAAATTAGAGAATGAACGAAGAATTACTAGAGTGCCTTATGATCCGTCTCATCCTGTTAATACCGCTTGGGATGTTGGTTTTAATGATAGTACCGCTATTATTTTTTTCCAAGTTATTGGACATAGTCTTAACATTATTGACTTTGCTGAGGACCATAATAAAGCGTTTCCTTACTATGCTCAACTACTCAAGGAAAAAGATTATGTCTATTTAAATCATTATGGACCACACGATCTTGAGCAAACCGATTTCGCTACTGGTAGAACTAAAAGAGAAGTTGCTTACCAATTAGGATTAAGATTTAAAATAGCTAAGAAGCTTTCAGTCGAAGATGGCATCCACGCAGTTAAAATGCTGCTACCAAGATGTCAGATCGATGTAGATAATTGTCAAAAATTAATAAACGCTCTTAGACATTATCATCGTAAATATAATGATAAGTCTCGAGTGTACGCAACTAAACCTGTACACGATTGGTCTAGCCATCCTTGCGATAGCTTTAGAACATTAGCAGTAGGTTTAGAAAAAGAAAAAATAACAACCATTAAAAATATGCAAAAGGAATATAAATATGAGTTCAATCTTTAAACCTGACATACCAGCTCCACCTCAAATGGTAATGCCATCAGTGGCAGATGTACCAAGCGCAGAAGATAGCGCAAGAGCTGCTCAAGAAGCAGAAGAGATGAGAAAAAGAAATAGAAACAGAAAAGGTCGTAGATCTACAATCTTAACTGACACTGATATTGGCGAAGTCGCTGATAACAACATCGCAAAGAAAACTTTGTTAGGAGGATAATGTCAACTACTGGAACAATGCAACGTAGGCTTAAAAGACCTGATCCTAGTTATGTGAGTGGCGTTAGTCCTATAGGTTTTGGACCAACATATGAAAAAGATGCTGTTGCTGAATTAACAGATGCTAGAAGAATTTTTAAAGAAAAAACTGGCGGCAAATTAAGAAATGTAAAGACTGCAACAAATTATCAAAAACTTAGCGAAGCAGAAAAAAAAAGATACAAAAAATTAAATCCTCAAGATTTTGAAGAGGATATGTCAGTTTCAAAAAAAACTTTATTAGGAGGATAATATGGGTGGATTTGTACCACAAAAAAGAAAAGCACCAGCACCTGTAGTCGTTGCACCTAAACCTACAACACCATCAGGACCAACAACGGTAGAAGCAGTTTACGATAAGTCAAAAAGAAGAGGTAGAAAAGCTACGCTTCTTACTTCATCAAAAGGCATTTCTAATGATGCAGAAATTCAATTAAAAACTTTATTAGGCGGTTAATGCAAGATCAAGAATTAAGAAAACTATCAGCAGAACTTAAAACAAATCTTTCAAGATTAATGGAACAAAGATCTACTTGGGAAAGTCATTGGCAAGAATGTGCTGATTATGCTTTAACAAGAAAAGCTGAGGTTTCTAAAGAGAGAGCTAGAGGCGATAAAAGAAATACTTTAGTGTTCGATGCTACTGCAATACACGCACTAGAATTACTTGCAGCTTCTTTACATGGCATGCTGACATCATCTGCGAATAGATGGTTTTCAATGCGTTTTAAAGAAAGTCTTTTAAATGAAGATGACGATGCAAGAGAGTGGTTAGAAAGTGCTTTAGATAAAATGTATTTAGCTTTTGCTAGATCTAATTTTCAACAAGAGATTTTTGAGAGTTATCATGATTTAATTTGCTTTGGCACAGCATGTTTAATGATTGAAGAAGATAAAGACGATATTCTACGTTTCTCTGCTAGACACATAAAAGAATTATATATCCAAGAAAACAAAAAAGGTTTTGTAGATACTATTTATAGAAAATTTAAAATGCCAGCTCATGCAGCTGTAGATAAATTTGGATTAGAAAATTTAAGTAGAGACGTAAAAAGATTATTCGACAAAGATCCTTTACAAGATGTTGACTTCGTTCACGTTGTAAGACCAAGAACAATTTATAACGAGAGAAAACAAGATAAGTCTAACATGCCATTTCAAAGTATCTACATGGAAGATCACACTGGACATGTCATATCTATTGGTGGTTTTAGAGAAATGCCTTATGTCATTCCAAGATATTTAAAATCATCTACAGAGATCTACGGCAGATCACCAACGATGAATGCTCTACCTGATATTAAAGTATTAAATAAAATGGTTGAGAATGGTTTGAAGGCGGCAGCTAAACAAGTTGACCCACCTTTACTTGTTCCTGATGACAGTATGATTAGTCCAATCAGAATGTCGCCAGGTTCTTTAAATTATTATAGATCAGGATCAAGAGATAAAATTGAACCTTTAAATATAAATGCAAACACTGGTGTAACTTTAAACAACGAAAATCAAAGACGTACAGCTATTGCAAAAATATTTCATGTAGATCAGTTACTCATTACTGAAAATAGAAATATGACAGCTACAGAAGTTCTTCAAAGAAATGAAGAGAAGATGAGAATACTTGGTCCAGTATTAGGAAGATTACAATCTGAATTACTACAACCGATGATCTTAAGAGTATTTAACATCATGTTAAGAAATGGATTATTTGCTGAAGCTCCTGAGGTTCTTGCTAATCAAGAAGTAGATATTGAATATGTATCACCAATGGCACTAGCTCAAAAAGGACAAGAGCTGCAATCTTTAATGAGAGGTTTAGAACTATTTGCACAGATCTCACCTTTAGCTCCAGTACAAGATTACATCGATGAAAATGGTTTAATAAAACAAATTATAAATATTTTAGGATTACCAGCTCGAATGATTAAATCTGACAAACAGGTTCAAGAATTACGAGAACAAAAAGCTGCAGCTCAACAAGAACAAATGCAAATGCAACAAGCAATGCAAGAAGCTCAAATAGCTAAAGACGCAGCTCCAATGGTTAAAGAAATAAATAATATTAATGGACCAGCAGAATAAGAAGTTAAAAGAACTTTTTGAAAATTACAAAATTTGCTTTGGTACAGATCAAGGTAAAAAAGTAATAGAAGATCTCGAGAAGAGATGTCATGAGTTTAATACTACTCATGTAAAAGGTGATAGCCACGAAGGAGCATTCTTTGAAGGACAAAGATCCATCCTGGTATTTATAAAAAGTATTCTAAACCAAAAACAATAAGGATAAATATGGACAATCAGACAACTGCTCCAGTAGAGCAATCTGAGCAACCAACGGATGTTGCTCAACAACCTGAGGCAACACCTTCGGTAAAAGAAACTGTTTTAACTCAAAGCGAGCCTAAAGCAGAAGTACAACAAGAAAAACAGGAAACAAATTTTAAAGATTTAATTCCTAAAGACTTTCAAGAAGAAAAGTCATTACAAAATTTTAATAATATGGAAGATTTTGTAAAGTCTTACTTATCAGCTCAAAGATTAGTAGGTGCTAATAAAGTTGCTATACCAAATAAAATGGCAACGGATGATGATTGGCAAGAAGTCTTTGACAAGTTAGGCAGACCAAAAACACCTGAAGATTATAAATATGATTTTAAAGAAGGTGAAATCGACCAGACAGAGCTAAAAAATTTTAATGAAACAGCTCATCGATTAGGTTTGTTACCAAAGCAAGCTGAAAGATTAATTAAGTTCTACCAAGAAATGAATGGTGAAAGCGAACAAGCAAAACTTGTTGCAGCTGAAGCTAAGCAAGTCGAAGTAGAAAGTTTATTAAAAAAAGAATTTGGACCTGAGTATAACAAACGATTAGATCAAGCTAAGAAACTTGCAATCGATACTTTAGGATCTGATATTCTTAATCAAACAATATTAAAGAATGGGTCAAGACTAGGTGATAATCCTGATGTCATAAAAGCTTTTAGTATGCTTGCAGATAAATTATCTGAAGATGAAATTATAAAAGGCGATGGCACTGGTTACATGACTGCTAGTGAGTTAGAAAAAGAAATTTCTGAACTTACTGAAGATGGTTCACCATACTGGTCTAAAGCTCATCCTAATCATAAGAAAACAGTTGAACAAGTCTTGAAGTTACGAGAGCAGCTAAATGGTTAATACCGAGATAGCGCTTGAATGTTTAAGATTAGCTACTGAATTTGGATCTGAAAAAGATAGATCAAATCCAATTCCTAAAGCTACAACTTATTATGAATGGGTTCAAAAAGTTTCCAAGAAGATAACTCCAAAAGAGCCTTCTAAGAAAAAAGTCTAATTGCAGACTTTAAAGGCAAAGACTAGATCCGTCATTGACGGTCAATCAAATCGATCAATCAACAATCAATCAACCAACCAAGAGGAGGATTAGAAATGTCTAATCAAATCACAACGGCTTTTGTTGAGCAATATTCAAACAATGTTGCAATGCTTAGCCAACAAAAAGGATCTCTTCTTAGAGGTGCGGTAGATGTTGAGAGCGTAGTAGGCAAAAATGCTTTCTTCGACCAAGTAGGATCAGCTACAGCGGTTAAAAGAACAAGCAGACATGCTGACACTCCGCAGATCGACACTCCACACGCTCGTAGAAGAGTAAGTTTGGTAGATTATGAGTACGCTGATATTATCGACAACCAAGATAAGATCAGAACTTTAATCGATCCAACATCATCATACGCTCAAGCTGCTGCTTTCGCATTAGGTAGAGCAATGGATGATGAAGTAATCGCTGCAATAAGTGGTTCTGCAAACACAGGTGAGACTGGCTCAACAGCTACGCCTTTACCAGCTGCGCAGAAAATAACTGAAAGTAGCTCAGGTGGATTAACAATCGCAAAACTAAGAAGTGCAAAAGAAATCTTAGATAGCGGTAACGTAGATCCATCAATTCCGAGATACATAGTAGTAGGACCAAAACAAATTTCTGATTTGTTAGGAACTACTGAAGTGACATCTTCGGATTTTAATACAGTTAAAGCATTAAGTAACGGTGAAATTAATACGTTCTTAGGATTTAACTTCATAGTCTCTAACAGACTGTCAATCGCTTCATCTAAAAGATTATGCTTAGCATACGCTATGGATGGTGTGAAACTTGCATTAGGTCAAGATCTGATGTCAAGAATTGATGAGCTGCCAAACAAAGGCTACGCAACTCAAGTATATAACTGCATGTCTATAGGCGCAACTAGAATGGAAGAATCCAAAGTTGTTACTATTGAAGCACATGAAGCGTAATAGGAGGAACTGAAAATGGGTACTAAAAATACAGATCTAGTAGCTAACTTTGAAGCTACTCCTCAAGTTAAAAACAACGCAGCAGAACTACATGGTGTTTTAAGAACAGCACATGGAACTGTTGAGTTGGCGGCTGGTGATAGTGATAATGACGATGTTGTTATGTTAGCACCGATCCCATCAAATGCAGCTGTACCAAGTTTATTCATTGGTTCAGACACATTAGGTGGATCGTGTACTTTCAATGTTGGAATATACACTACAGATGGAACAGTAAAAGACGAAGATGTTTTCGCAAGTGCGGTGGCTGATGAAGCTGCTATGGCGGATGTTCGTTTTGAAGCTGCTAACATCGATACGGCTAGCAAAAAAATGTATGAACTTGCTGGTGACACTACAGATCCTGGAGGACACTACTATATAGCGGCTACAATGGCTGCTGCTGGTGGTACTGAAGGAACTATGTCATGGAACATTTCATATGTTGTTAACTAGGAAGTAGATTTATCTACAATTAGGCTAGGCGGTATCAAAGCCGCCTGGCTTACTAATCATGAAATATATTTTAATCTTAACTTTATTTAGTTTTACCAGTAACGAACAATTAGGATCTATAACACACACGTTATCTTATCCAACGTATCACTCTTGTATTAGTGATGGTTACATTCGATCTTTTACAAAACTAATGGAAATAGACGAAGATTTTATAAACAAAGAAAAAATTTTAATAACTTTTAAATGCGAGGAAAAAAATGGCATCAGTAGTTGATATTTGCAATTCAGGTTTAAACTTATTGGGCGCTTCTACAATCACACAATTAACAGATGATAGTAAGAATGCTAGGTTATGTAACCAAAGATATGAGCCTATTAGAAATAGAATTTTTAGATCACATGCTTGGAACTGTTTAACTAAAAGAGTTCAGTTAGCAGCTGATAGTGCAGCTCCAGTAGTAGAGTATTCTAATCAATATACTTTACCAAGTGATTGCTTAAGAGTTTTAAAAATACATACAGGTTCAACAGATAGTATTGCTAGTGATATAGATTATGTTGTTGAAGGTAGAAAAATTAAAACTAATCAAGGAACTGTATTTTTAGTTTATATAGCTTTAATTACAGATCCAAACGAATACGATACATACTTACAAGAAAGTATCTCAAGTGCTTTAGCTGCAGATATAGCTTATGCAATTACAAACAATGCAACACTAGCTAAGAATTACCAGGTGACAGCTGACGAAAGATTACGTGAGGCTAGATTTGTAGATGCTACAGAAAATAGTTTAGGTACAGTCGAGAGCAACGAATTTACTGATGCGAGGTTATAATGACC
>Ga0181404_1000335_pt1 | contig 14545 bp, 20 predicted proteins | sample 27SPOviralmetaG_FD_130133 | JGI IMG/M metagenome (GOLD analysis project Ga0181404, IMG submission 130133) | Marine viral communities from the oligotrophic San Pedro Time Series (SPOT) site, San Pedro Channel, CA, USA - 27 SPOT_SRF_2011-10-25 | ecosystem: Environmental > Aquatic > Marine > Strait... | reverse complement strand
TATATACTAGTACATTTCTATTATGTACCGTTCTGCACCGCCAGTGTTGGCTAGTAGTATCTTTTTTACTACTATCTATGCATTTCCTTATCATACTATAATGATATTAACTAACCCCAATTTATGCAACTTTACTATATACTAGTACATTTCTACTATTACTATTACCGGTAAGGGAAAAACTCACAGAAAGAAAAATGTTGCAGAGAACCGGAAATGAGCCTACTATATAGATAATGAGGATTACACGCATGAAGCTGCTCGTGGAGCAGAAACGTAAGCAGCTGGAGTACCGGCTGGAACAGGCGAGATCTGCAGAACGCAACTGGCCATCGACTAGAGCGAGATGTGAGGTCATGAGGCTTGAGAATGAGCTAGAGAGAAATCGCAAGAAAGATGAATTAATAGGTTGCACATCCTGAGATCTGTTCCTATAATTAAAGAATAATCAGATAACCACTAGGAGGATCAAACATATGGCTAAAGAAAGACAAACCAAACTCGACGAGAAACTCAGAGAGCTCAGAGAAGAGCAGAAACCAGGAGAAGTATTCACGCTCGAGCGCATATCAGACGAAACCGGATATACCAGAGAGCGTATCCGCTATATCGAGAAGCAAGCAATGCGCAAGCTTCACGGTTTACTCACAGACCTCGCTAAGAAAGAGGGATTCGACGTTACTAATCTCGCCGTCTAAGAAAAAGATCAAATAAAGCGTTGCACAAATCCGCAATCGATCATACAATTATATAATCAACATCAGAATAACACCAGATCAACAAATTATGTCTAAGAAAACAAAATCTCGCCGCAAAGCTCACAACTACACCTTCGGTAACAAGACCGTTAATCTTAATGGATACGTCGCTAAGTGCAATGTAACCGGAGAAGAGAAGCGCTTTTACCATTCCTACCTGGCTAATATGATCGAATCTAAATTCGATAACGACTTCGATCTATTCGAATCCTCATATGTATCAAGATCCGGTAAAGCCGTAACCAGCGCTGCTACCAAGAGCGTTAAGCTTGAAGATCGTATCTCTGCTCTATATGTTAAGATCCGGGAACTGAAAGCTCAGCGCGATGAACTCGCAGCCACTAACTCCTAACCCTTTGATCCTCCAAGCGCGCTAGGATACGAACTTGTCGCAAATATCAGAACTCATCTGACGCGCTGCGACACCCTTTTAATATGACACCAGACGACATCAAACGCATCAAGTACTTGCTCGACATCTTATCAGAGGATGACGAGCTTATCCGTTTCATAGCAACACAACTCCAACTAGCAGAGATGAATAAAGACTCACTAGAGGAGTTCACTGTAGAGTTAACTGAGTGGCTCTCTGATAAGTCACGGGCCCTTAGCTCAGTTGGTTAGAGCATGCGACTCATAATCGCCAGGTCGACGGTTCGAGTCCGTCAGGGCCCACCATTTATTATATCGCTGGGATGGTGGAATTGGTAGACACTGCAGACTTAAAATCTGTTGCTCAGATGAGCGTGAGGGTTCGAGTCCCTCTCTCAGCACCATGATAGATGACGACGATATAAACTCTAAGCTAATGCTCACCTTAATGAAGAAGCTAACACCTAAGGTGTATGTTGCTCTAAGGAAGACATTAGTAGAGTATGGACTAGATGACGCCTTATCAATCAATGCTCTAATAGCCGAGATGGATTATGTAAATGATACTGAAGGTGGAGCCACTTTAGTTATTAGATCTGAAAACAAAGACGACTTCAAAGCATTCGTTCAGGAAGGTCCTCTTGTAACTAACATTCTGAGAGAGGAGGGTGGCTCTGAGAATGCAACTTAATTCTGAGACAGGTGCCCGGCTCAGAGAGAGCGGTTGCTCTAGAGACCCCGGGCGTGCAAATCCGGTCCTATATAGGGGAAACTGATATGGGCTGAGACCCATGCTCCAAATATTTTGCGCAGACCCTCGGAAAACCGGTCTATATAGCCTGGTACTCAAAAAAAATTTTTTGCGTAAAAACCGGAAACTCTATATATAAGGTGTATCCTCGCTCGAAGAGCGATTAAGTATATATACAATGGGAAGTGATAGAGACAATATCCGAGATATCTATAGTAATATAAACGATGTACACTTAGAACAGAGTCAACCTGTTAACCCTACCGGGTCAACTCCATCAGACCAAGTATATCGTGAATTACAAGAATTAGCCGGTACCCTAGTAACCCCTAATATAACTAAATTTAAATCTAAAGACCTGATAGCCCCATTAATGGCTAATTATATGGCATCTCGTATACCTGATATGTTCGATGAATTCCATATGGAGAATGAAAATACTGATCCTAACTGGAGTACATATAGTAAAGAAGAGCTTTTAAAGAGATTCGAACAATCCAATTGGTTTAATTGGCAGCACCTTATTGAGGATGCTGTTGAACAATTTAAAGATAGTATACCTTATATAGGCGATGAGATGGAAAAGAGAATAACTAATAATAATAAGCTTGACGGCTTTGGTTCTTACGATTTTAGTGCTATAATGAATGAAATTATCGATATCGCTCGTGGAGGTGACGAATTATCTGATTGGGATGTATAATGAATACTAAAGATAATAAGCTTATATACGAATCTTACTCTAAACCATTCGCGGCTAATAGCCTCCATCCGGATGGTTATGATAAAGATACTAAATCTTCTGATGCTAATAGATGGGTAGAGGAGTATAAAGCGGGTTTAGGTAATTTATATAACTATCTAGAAGGTGAGAGGAGAGATAATATCGAAGCCCCTCATGAGTTACCGGGTAGTCAGATATTAGATACTATAGATAAAGCAGAGACTCTTATCCGTAAATTATTCGCCCCCCATCTCGAGCAATGGGCTAGTAAGAAAGAACCAGAACCCGGCTTTTACTACGGAACTAATACTCAGTACCGGATGTACCACGGTAGTATACCACTATATAGCAGCTCTCGGAAAGATGAAAGAGTATGGGAGTGGGAAGGATTAATAAAGTTATGGGTTAACCATGAACCCGAGTGGTGGCATCCCGATGATAAGCTCGAGGATCGCCAGCCCGGATCATGGGAGGAGGGTGACGATGATGAAGTTAATTTTGCTAATTTACCAGAGATTTGGATAGGTATTGATCACCGGAAGACAGTAGATGGCGACTCTATGGATTATGATGGGTTAGAGCGCCTAATCGACTTGCACATTCTGATCACACACGACAATCAAGATGAGGTTTTAAAAGAAATAAAAGATGCGTTTTCGGTATACGAGAACGAAGTTAAAGGAACTGATGACTTATCTGATTGGGATTTCTAATTTTTCTAGCGGTTGCGACCATGGAGTGGGGAAAATTGCAGGCCGCAGGCGCCTCCGGCGCCTAAACTTTACTGAGAGATAACCTAAATAATAATATATGAGTAATAGAGAGTGGAAGAAAGATATATCGTTGATATATGAATCGAGTATACTGGTGGAGGGCCTAGCTGATCAGGTACGTGGAGGTAGCGATGAGAGTGAATATGAGCTTCAGGGCCGTTTTAACTCGGAAGTAGTGCTTAGAATGTTAGAGCGTCCTGATACTTACGAGGAGCTTATATTAAAAATACCTATTAATGAATTGTCCGCTGCTTTATTACAGCATGCTAGTGATGAAAAGAAGAACGAAGTGTTAGATCGCTTAGAAGACTTTATAAGTGCTGGTGGTTCACCACGATTAAAGAAGATGGTTATGCAGTTAGCTAGTGTTATAAACCATTTAGAGAAGGATATGGCTGAAAGATCTATGGTATCTGACTTCCATCCCGAACGTAACGAGTAGATACACGAAGAGACGCCCTACAACAGAGCGCCTCTTCTAACAATTAACTTAAGACTACATGTTATTGTATAATATATCTAAATAGATTGCAACATAATAGTATAAAGTATAAATAATTATTGATATGAGATATGTAGCCCTAGGTATTATTCTGTTATTTGGTGCATGTAGTTTAACAACGCGTACTACATCCACTAAAGAGCCTGTTAAACCTACATTAGTAGCCCCGGAAAATGCCGGAGTCATTGATAGAAACAATGATGGGTTGGTTACAGGTGCTGAAATAGATGCTGTATCTAACAATCCTAGTGCATTAACAGTATTTTTATGGTTAGTATTTGCTGTTCTATTATCGATAGGACTAACAATGATATTAGGTCGATTTACCCCTACTAAGCCTGCTAAGGTAAAGATAGATAATGCAGCACTTTTAAAGGCAAGAGCGGCGATTCGAGATAAAGAACATAAGCCAACAATCAAAACAGCCCCTCCTTTCTATAAAACACGAGATAGTAAAGACGATAAGTGAGCTTCGAAGATAAAATTATAAAGAACTGCAATCTTAAACAGAAGAATCTGTTAAGAGCCGCAAAGATAGCTAGTGAAAAGCCGGATACTGGTGTAGAGATTAAGAATAAGAGCGCCTTTTTTGTTATTAGAGACTGTGCAGACATTACTCAAAAGTATTTAACACTGTTATGTTACGGTAGTTACGTAGATCCCGTACAAGATCTTAAGGGCAAGTTCACAGAGAAAGAGATTATAGACTTTGTAGCGCGGACACAGGATGATAATAACACACATTTAAGACATTTACTATACACTATCTTTACTGATATAGCTAGAAGCGAAGGTTTATACGAAAAAGTTATACCAAACGAACCAGCTACTATCGATATGACCGAAGAAGGTGACGATATATATGGAGAATATGATTATGCTCCGGAATCTACCGAGCCAGAACCGGAAGATGAGGATATGCCTTTATTAGAGATAGATATAACCGACGGTAAATCAGTTATCGATAAGTTAATTGATGTATTCGGTGCAACAAGAGCTAAGAAATAAACAAATTTATGACAGAAGAAAACGAACAACCTTTAGAATCTACACCTCAAACGAATGATATTGATATATCCCTACCGGATCTTTTAATTCCACCACCGGCAGCCGAAGAAAAGGTTGATGAAATTAAAGATGAGGTCGATGTATCTTTTAATTTCGCATTTATAGGTGCTGGTCAGGGCGGTTGCCGGATCGCTGAAACCTTCCATACACTAGGTTACCGTAAGATTGCTGCGTTAAATACAGCGGAACAGGACTTAAACACCATTAAGTTAGATAATAAACTACTTATTGGTGATGGCGGAGCTGGTAAAGATAGAGCTTTTGCTGATGGTATCTTTCAAGAACGTAGAGAAGATGTGATTGACTTCATGAGATACTCGTTTGGAGATCAAATAGATCGTATATTTGTATGTGCTGGAGCGGGTGGAGGTACAGGATCCGGTGTCGTATCATCGTTAGCTAAGGCTGCAAAAGAGCTTCAAGAGACTGTTAACGCTAAATCTAAGCAGGTTGGTGTTATTTTAGCACTACCAAAGAAGTCTGAAGGCGCTAAAGTAGCTGCTAATGCAAAGGAAACACTTAATGATGTGTGGAAATTGGTTGAAGACGGTACTGTATCACCTCTTATTATACTAGATAATGAGAAGATAGGTCAACTTTACCCTAATTTAGTTGTTTCTAACTTTTGGAATACAGCGAATATGAGTATTGCCGGGTTGTTTCACCTATTTAACATGACTACATCTAAGGATAGTAGCTATACATCATTCGATTCTAATGATTACAAGACTATTTTAGACTCCGGCTTAATGGTATTCGGGGCTTCTCCGGTAGCAGACTGGAAAGACCCTGTTAGTATATCACGAGCTATTAGAGAAAACCTACAGAACAATTTATTATCTGGTGGTATTGACCTCGGTACTGGTAATTGCGCCGCCGCTGTTGTTATAGGTAACAAAGAACAGCTAGATAATGTACCTCAATCCAGTATTGATCAGGCTGTAGCACAGTTAAATAGGGTATTAAAGCCGGGTAGTGTAGTGCATAGCGGTATTTATACTGGTGATCGAGACACATTAACAGTGTTTACCACTATTGGTGGCCTAGGCAAGCCAGAGCAAATGCTAAAAGACTTAGGTTAGCGACGTCTAGATGGTATAGCGTAGAAGCCTATTACCATAAAAGCGAGATCCATGAACGACATTAGTAATAAACCACCTGTCATTCTTACAACTTCGAAGTCTTTACCGCCTGTTACCCATGAAAACAACCCCCATTTACTTGATTCCCCTCGAGGTACGATAACATCGTACTGAATACCTGGGTTCATTGCATAGTATATCATCATAAAGCATAGAGTAAACGTTATAGATAAAAATAACATCCTTCTTGTTACTTGTACGAATGGGTTACTCGCCTGTTTAACTTGGTTAGATATAAGAGCATCCATCATTTTCTGGTCTCTAGCAGCTAATAACATCTGTGCTTGTTTCTTTTGCTCTAACCAAGCATTCAGTATATTAGCGCCTAATTTTATACCAGCACCAATTACTGTGTTGATTACTGCTCCTCCTATCATATAATTATTTATATGTATTATCTGATATTATCATGGAGTCAGTGTATTGATAAATTAGCCGACAATATCGAGTCCGGAGATGAAACATGCCCGGTTTGTTACGATAAACTATCAGAGTATGATAGTTTAGAAGATATGCTAATTCATATGAAGAGATGTTATTGTCTTCATAAGATCGGTAGAAATACTAACGATGAAATGAAGACCATCGATAGAGCTAATGCTATTAAGTCTATTATCGAGAGTGTAGATAATGAAATAGATAACTACGTTATTGAGCGGTTACTGGATCCTTTTGACGAGTAAGCTTTATCTGTATATTATCGTCTTTAAGCAACACATCTATATTATAGTGTTGATCACCCTCTGGTGGTGAGCTTATAAGCTTGTCACATATTTTATCTTCTATGTGCTGAGCTATTGATCTCCTTACAGGCCTCGCGCCAAATTTATTATTATCTACCTGTGATACTATAAATTCATATACTCTATCATCGATATTAAGAGATAATCTCTTCTTTTTGAGTCTTGTTATTAACTGTTTAATATGTAATTTACATATATCTATTAAGCTATCTTCTTCTAACTTATCAAATATAACAATTTCGTCAATTCGATTAACAAGTTCTGGTCGGAAGAATTTAGTAAGCTCTTCATTAACCTTTTGTCTAGAGTTAATATCTTCATAATCCGCACTAGCGAACCCGATTGTATTTGGTTTCTCCAAAAACTCAGAACCTATATTACCGGTCATAATTATAATCGAATGCTTAAAATTAATCTCTTCCCCTGTACTATCGACAACAGTTCCTTCTTCTAGTAACTGTAACAATACTTGAATAACATCCGGGTGGGCTTTCTCAATCTCATCTAACAATACTATACTATACGGGTTTCTTTTAACCCCTTCAGTTAAAAGACCAGTCTCGTTATAACCAACATAACCAGGAGGCGCTCCAATTAGCTTACTTATACTGTGACTCTCAGAGCATTCAGACATATTAACCTGTATGATATTGTCATTATTAAATAAATATTCTCCCATTATCTTAGCACTATGTGTTTTACCGACGCCTGTCGGTCCAAGAAATAGAAACGAACATAGAGGCCTGTTAGGGTCATTGAGACCGACACGAGCTCTCTTAATTGCTGCACTAATAACTGATGTGGCTTTATTTTGACCGACAATTCGACGTGTTAAGAAGTTTTTAAGGTTCTTTAATCGACTGCTTTCTCTCAATTGCAGTCTAGTAATAGGCATGCCAGTTATGTTTGACATATAATTTAATACATCTTCTTCTTTAATACGTGTTGGTTTAGTCTGTCTCTTAAGCCAATCATTATACATTAAATCATATTGATGTAATAGCTTCTCTTGCTCACTCTTAATATCATTAGCGGCATCATAATCTTTATTAGTTATTAACTTTAATTTTGCTTTCTCTAGCTTGTTCAGTTGTGTATCAATATCGGTATCAAATAATTCATTAAAAATTTTTGCTCTTACATGCGAGCCAATCTCATCCATAACGTCAATAGCTTTATCTGGAAAATTTCTATCGGTTATATATTTGTTACATAGTTCAACAATGTTTTTTAAACTAACCTGTGAGTACCTGACGTTATGATGATTTTCATAACGTTGCTTTATACCTTTAATAATATTGAGCGTTTCTTTTGTATCTGGCTCGTCAACAGTAATAGGTTGGAATCTACGCTGTAAAGCGCTGTCAGACTCAAAGTATTCTCTATATTCGCTTATTGTTGTTGCTCCAATACATGTTAACTCGCCTCTTGATAGAGCTGGCTTGAGTATATTACCTATATCCATACTGCTATCAGCAGAACCGGCACCGACGATCATATGTATTTCATCAATAAACAATACATTATTCGGGTCTGCTTGAACCTCTTCTAGAAGCATTTTAATTCTCTCTTCTAGGTCCCCTCTATATCTCGTACCCGCAACTAGCATAGTTACATCTAATTGATATATCTGCAATGTTAATAACTGATCTGGTACATTTCCTTCTACGATCCTTTTCGCAATTCCTTCGACAACAGCTGTCTTACCTACACCGGCTTCTCCGATGAATATCGGGTTGTTTTTACTATACCTCATTAATACCTCTATACAGCGATCCATCTCGTATACCCTACCTATTGTCTTCTCTAAGCGACCTTCAGCCGCCAATAAAGTCAGATCACGTGTAAATAAGCTTATCATTGATGTACTATCTGTTTGAGCTTTTCTAGAAACCGCTTTAGCTTGCTTAGAAACTTTCTTACCTACAAACTCATCTACTAGCTTCGCAACGTTGCTGCTCTCTCCTTTAAGTATATCTAGAATAGCCAATCTAATATCATTTGGCATAATACCTTGATTGCTTAATGCTTTAGTAACATTTGCGCTAGCTTCATCTAGGATTCCAAGTACTAGATGCTCAGTACCTACATATACCTGCTTAAACTTACTTACATACATTGCAGCTTCACTGATTGCCTTTTGTGCCCGAGGGGAGAAGCTTATTTCTTTAATAGATACGGTTGTGGCTACAGTTTCCAAGGAACCCATGAGATCTCGTTGCAGCTTAGAAGATTTAATACCTGTACGCTCTAGTGCATCTATACCTTGCCCTATCTTAAGATCAATTATAGCTAACAATAAATGCTCAGTACCTATGAACCGATGATTGTTATCTTGCGCAATAGTCTTACTAACAGTAATAACTTGCTGAGCTTTAGGGGTCAGTGTTATCATTGTTTAGGTGTTTTTGTATGAGGTAGCTTGATATTAGTTAAATCTCTAGTTAATAACCTCTTGTTAGACGCTCTAATAGGGTTAATATCAATACCACCTCGTCTAGCGTATAGACACGTTACACATAGTTCTTCCGGTTCATATAAATCACTTAGCCTTTTATATACCGCTTCACATATCTCTTCATGAAAATGACACTCATCCCTAAACGATATGAGGTATTTGAGCAGATCCATTCTCGAGACTCTCTTCTTAGACTTAATATAAATATAACAATCACCCCAGTCTGGTTGCGATGTAACTCTACAATTACTCTTTAATAGGGCTGTGTGAAAGAATTTCGTGACCGGTTCATCCACTTCAGCATATATCTTTAATAGATCTGGCGTTTCTTTATAAACAGTTATATCTAGGTTTTTACTCTCCGGATGGTTTTCTAGAGTTTCATACATAACTCTACTAGAAGGCTTTCTCTTAATAGCTGATACCTCAGCGTCTGTCAGTAAACAAACATCGACAGTAGTCTCTAATAAATTACTAAGATCGTTTTTAACTATCTCGCAAATATGAGCGATAGCGTTTTCCGGGGTATCTTCCGTAGGTGTCATGTTAAAAGAATTCAAATATAACTTAATAGATTTACTCTCTACAATATATTTGCTATCACATGGATACATTATTTTCATAACACCAGCAACCGGAAGACCCTTTGTAGTCAACGTTGATACTTCATATGCGTTCCAAACATCTACTCCAACAAACGGTAGATTATCATCCTGTATACCTAGATGAGTTCTATTACTCTGCCTAGGTTCTGATACTAATATACTCGGGTCATAGTATTTTGGATACGTTACTGTTTGCCCTAAGACTTTGCTTATCCGGGAATTATCAATTTTTGTCATAATTTAATATACTTTCTTTAAAAATATTATATCTTGTCTGTACATCACCTTCCAGCCTTACAACCTTATCTCTAATTGTTAGGCTATTAATTGCGTTTTGAAATTTATTAATTATACTGTCTCTAAAGCTTTTGTCTACACTTCTCTCCCCGTCGTCTTCTAGTGGTATATTGTGATCTGTATAGAATATAATATCTAACTTATCTTTTAACAGCAAATAGAGTCTCCGCGAGTATTCAGCTACCCACTTATCGACCTTACCCGTCTCTTCTAAATACATAGTATATACCCAACCATCAACGATACATCTATCCAGTACAGTATTACTTGTTATATGATGATTGTTAAGATGCTCAGATAATATAAACAATTGAGTTTCATTATTACCTAGTTCATTAATATTAAAACCACGTCTTTTAACAACCCTTGTTACCTCAGGTACAAAGTTCCATTTTCTGAAGTCTGGATCTCTCATTGCTTTCTTTAGCAATGTTGTCTTACCTGAACTCTGACTACCTGTAAAACTTACTAGCATATATAATATTATATGCTATAAACACTGAAAAGTAAACTTTTTTTTTAGTTTTCGAATCTACTTGCTAGTTTTGCAATGTCAGCGAATGAGTTGTTTATATCTAATAGTTTTAAGCTCTTACTCGCGACCTTTGATTCTTCAACTATTTTTAACCTATCAACTCTAAGTTCTTCATTAAAGAGTACTTTCATTGCATTGAGTAGGTTATTTATATCTTCGTTTAATTGTGAGGAATTAGCCTGCGGTAAACCTAATCTCTTAAGTAGAGCCTTTGCAGATTGCTTAACATTTGCAGCTTGATCTCCGTGTACTGAACTATCAGCATATGCTAAAATATCGTTTGCTATAAGATTGATTTCTTTTTGATCCCCGGATTGTTGAGCTTTTGTTAACTGACTAGCTAACATGTTGAGAGACTCGCTTCCTTGAGCTTGACCTTGCCCCATGTTAGTTTGTACATTATCTAGCGATGCGTTCGGAGCGGATGGAGCAGGAGTAGCTGGAGCAGGAGTAGGCTCTTCTTCACCGGTCGGTCCAGCAGGTTCCGGGGTATTTGTTTCCGAACCCTTGGCCGCCTGAAGCCTTTTAATCTCAGCCTCTACCCGGTCAAGCACATCTTGAGTAGTCGGTGCTTCTGGGTCGAGCTCTAGGTTATCCGCAGCCTGCCGGACGAGTTCATCGGGATATTCTTCAAGGTCTTCCTCGTCTTCAAGGTCTCCCTCGCTTGGCTCTGGTGTTTCCTGTTGAGGTGGGTTAATAACTTCATCAGTTGCAGCCTCTAGACCTTCTTGATCATTCCGCGGAGGTTCCGGTGCTTCTTGCGGCGGAGGTTCTTCCGTTGGAGTTGGAGGAGGCTCTTCTTCAGTAGCAGGTGGATCGAGTAGTTCTGATAACGAAGGTGGTGCCGGTGGATTTGTACCTCTCGTTGTTTCCGGAGCAGCAGGCGCGGCGGGTGGTTCTGTATCAGGTTCTTCTTCTGAAGCATCTGGCGTAGGAACGGCAGGAGCAGCAGGTGCAGGGGCGGCCGGTTCAGCAGGTGCAGGAGCGTCCGGTTCAGCCGGTGCAGGAGCAGCATCCGCAGCAGGTGCAGGAGCGGTCGGTTCAGCCGGTGCAGGAGCGGCCGGTTCAGCCGGTGCAGGAGCAGCAGGCGCGGCAGGTGCAGGAGCAGCAGGTGCAGGAGCAGCAGGCGCGGCAGGTGCAGGAGCAGCAGGCGCCGGATTCGCTTGTTGTTGTTGTGGTGAATACTGACCAGAGTCAATAGCGTCTTGAGCTTGATCAACAAAGTCTGGTATTAAATTTTTTACGGCTTTATATTCAACGGTACCGGATTGAGGTAGACCTTCTAATGAATTCATATAAGCTGGGTCAACTCCCATCTGTCGGGCTAAGAATTCTCTTAATTGACCTACATCTACTGGTTGTTTATTACGACCTAGTGTTCTATTAAACATACTAAGTATAGTTTTACCTTTCTCTTTATTAGCTACACGTGCGCTAGCGCGATCTGATACACCACCAAACATTTTTGCGATTGGGCTTTTAGCTAACTGTTTATCCCAGAAGCCACCCTTTTCATCAATCTGTTGCGTATGAATGGCTGTATACGCTTCGACAAGATTATTTAAATCGTTATTCTTAGAGCTCATATAAATTATTTATTATATATAAGCTATAAATAACGCTATCGAGGATATTTATCTCTATCGTCTAAGTTAGGTTTATCTTCTGACCACATAGCACACAATATATTCCATACAGCAGCTGCCGCATGATCTTCACTATCTTCACCAGCGAACCAAGCTTGTAAGTGCCGCATCGCGCTATCATAATATACACTCAATGGCATGCCCTTCATCCAGTTACTCTCACCGTATTTTTCAGCACCTTCTAGATATCTTACCAACACTCTATCTAATTCTTTTTGTGGTATTAAACTCATTCTAAGCTTACCGTCTCCAGTATCTCTTTGTGCACCTGTTTTAAATTGTCTATTAACAGATTGCATTAGGATGTCTATTTGTTCTTTTTTCAATTTCGGCTTATCTTTCTTTTGTGTCATTAATATCCTCCGCATCTTTATGTTGATATTTGGATTGGTATGTAGATAAACCACAATATGCAGCCATAATTGTACAAAAGACAGCGAAGATACCCTCTTGTTCTTGGACGAATATAATTGCTATTATCATATTAATAACACAGCATATTATTAGAAACTTACCGGAGAAGTTTAAAACAGACCAGGGAGCCATTACTTGTGAAAGTATAGTTTATGATTTAAAAAATCTACCCACATATCACTAGCCATTCCATGAAGACCTGCTTCTAAGTCGGCTTGACCGCTATAATTATTTCTAGTCGAGCGCTCCATAAATATACTACCAGCATCTACTTCAGCAACAGCCTTATGTATAACACACCCGACTTTATCATATTCTTTAGTACCACCACCAGTGGTCTCGTTGTTTTCAAATACTCTTCGTTGAGGGTCTTTACCTTTTAATTCCGGATATTCAGATATTAATCCTGGGTGTAGGTTCCATATTTCATAATCTTTACATACATCGCCAGGTATGATACGCATCCATCCATGTAGGGATATTAATGCGTGTTCAGTATCTTCAAACAAGTAATCGTAATCAGCTGATGTTGGATTGCTTTTTGTATATACAACTTTCGGAAAAGTCTTAATATCAGGATGTATATTTTTCGAATTCGGCTTTTGATTTGTAATAACCTTGGCCGGTTTTTTACCAATAATTTTAGATATATTTACAATCTCAGAGCCTGTATGGCTAAACATCGCGATCCAGTTTCTCATCTTCGTAATATTTTTTTAAACATTTTAGTGTTATACTCTACTAGTTCCATCTCGCTATCTGTAATCTCATGATCGATCATATCAGCTAGGAGAGCTTTGGGTTTACTCGTCAGAGCGTACTCATCATTGTATTTTAGATTGTGCATAGAAGCTACTATAGGATTCGACGTGTCCACGCTTTTAATATTGTATACGTTGTTATCTACATACCATCTAAATTCTCGCGCCAAACTACATCCTAATAGGTGATGAGGCTTATTCCAGTTCCATACACCCTCATCAATTAATTGTTTAATTAGTCGCTGACGACCGGAGACGTTTCTTTCAAGTTCATTCATACCGTAACCAGTACCTTGATAGTATGAGTAATCGAAACTAATAGCTACCATATCAGCTGCTTGACTTATAAATTTATAACACTCAACAAGATCAGTCCACGTGCGCCCTTGCACAACACCCATCTGTCTTATATGAGGAAATGAATGATCTTTTTCCCAATCTAACCAGCCTTGAATTGTACCGTTAGCATCCTCTAATACATCTGGTACTATATATAGATTAGGCATTAATTTTTCAATCCATTCAGCATATTTATCAGGAGCAAAACTCTCCCCTAATTCAAAAATACTATTATCTAAATATACTTCCTTATCTAATAACTTAGCTTCTTTAAAAAAATTGAAATAACTATCATGTGTTTCAAATAAATGAACTAGTGCATAACAGTAATCATTATATTCTAATGATTTAGGTAAGATAGATATTGGGCTCTCGTGAGATACTTCTATTCGCATATATTATATTATATGCTATATTTGATAAGAAAACAACTATTATCTATATACAGTAACAGCCTTATTACAACCGAAAGTTTCTATAGGGTATATAACATTAGCATTAAGCGTTACTCCAGTAACTAATTTGAATTGATTAACAGGAGGGCCTATATTATAACCATCCAAACTCTGGTCTCTAATTATAAGTTGTGCGTTTGTAACTGTTGAATTCGACTGTATACCGACGTATGATTCACCTGTAGTATATCCCGCGAAGGCT
>Ga0181404_1000332_pt1 | contig 14585 bp, 18 predicted proteins | sample 27SPOviralmetaG_FD_130133 | JGI IMG/M metagenome (GOLD analysis project Ga0181404, IMG submission 130133) | Marine viral communities from the oligotrophic San Pedro Time Series (SPOT) site, San Pedro Channel, CA, USA - 27 SPOT_SRF_2011-10-25 | ecosystem: Environmental > Aquatic > Marine > Strait... | reverse complement strand
TTTTTTTTGCTCAAATATAGCTTAAATTTGTTGATGTTTTTTTTACATTTTATGTTAAAAATAGGTCAAAAACAGTCAAAATAACTTTTTAAAATGGTATTTTAAGTAATAAGGGTAATTCAACAAAAATAAGGTACAATTAACTATGGTCAGAGGTAGATTACCAAAACAAAAAGATAAATTAACAGGACACAGGGACAATTCGCTTAGTGTCTTACAAGGTGGTAAATCATTTGAAACACCAAAGGCGAATTCAAGGTGGTTGACTAAAACACGCAATTACTGGACGCAATATTGGGAAAGTGATCTAGCAAGTGTTGCACAACAGGTTGACTTCCCGGCTTTTTACAGATTGTTTCAATATTATGATGAAACTGAACGTGCAAACCGTACAATTCAAAATTTAGGCAACAACGGATTGCTAAGTAGTGGATCAAGAGGACAACCAACAATAAATCCACTTATTTCGCTAACTTTAAAATTAGAGGAAAAAATATTAAAGCTAGAACAAGAATTAGGATTAACGCCTTTAAGTCGGCAGAGGTTGGGTATTTCTGTTTCAGAAAATGCAATGGGATTTAAACAGCTTCAACAACTATTACAAGATGACGAAGAAAAAGAATTAGTAGATCCACGTCTATTAGTTTTAGAGGAAGAATAGGAACAATATGAAAGAAAAATTAATTGATTTTATAAACGATTGGAAAAATGTAGTAACTGATGATGAACTAGAAGAAGTAGTAGTTATATTAGTTAAATCATTAGAAGCAAACGATAAAATGCAACTAAGTATAAAACACCAACAATTACAAGAATTTATTTTAGATAAATTAAAAAATGGTAACAAACAAACAAAGTGATTATATGAAACCTTGTACTAGCTGTAAACAGTATTTTTATGCTAGGTGGTCAAATATTTGCCTAAGATGTAAAAAATGAATAGTGCAGTTAAATATATACTTATGTGTGAACAATGTTACGATTTATTTTACGATCTAGACGGTAGCAAGATAATATGCAGAATTTGTGAAAATGAAGATTAAAGGTATAAAACACGTAAACTTATGTTGTGAGTGCAGTTTGCATTGTAACTGCATAGATGATTGGGACACGGAGTTTGAAGAAGAATGATTACTTTACCAGAAACACACGGATCACGTGTTGTTAAGTTTATAGAAAAGTTTTGTGTACACGGCGAGGGCGATTTTTATGGCGAACCAGTAAGACTAGATGATTGGCAAAAAGCAATACTTTATGAATTATATGAATTAAACGATAAAGGACAAAGAAAATACAGAGAAGCATTAATAGGTACGCCAAAAGGTAATGGTAAAACTGCAATCGTTAGTATGGTTGGACTATACGAACTTTTAGGTTCTGGTGTAACTTCCCCACTTGTAGCTGTTGCAGCTGCGTCATTTGAACAAGCAAACCTATGTTTTGGTAATATGCGTACAATTTGCGAACAAAGTCCATTTTTGCGTGAAATGGTTGAAACATACGAAAATGAAATACAAGTTAAAAACGGAAGTGGTAGAGCATTTAGAGTTGCTGCAAAAGCAGGTACAGCAGACGGTGGACGAAACAGTTGCTTTATAGCTGATGAAATACACGAATGGAATAATATAAACTTAGAACGTGTGCATTATGTATTAGCTAATAACACAGCAAAACGTAAAGACGGTTTAGTGTTAAACATTACAACAGCAGGACACGACCTAGATAGTATGGCAGGTCGTTTATATCAAAGAGGACTTTTAAAAGAAGCAGGTAAACAAAAAGATGATGAATTTTATTTTAAATGGATTGGTGCAACTGATAAAGATAACCCTAAAGATGAGAAAGTTTGGCAAAAGGTTAACCCGGCAATACAAAACGATTGGTGGCCAATAGAAAACCTTAGACGTAGAATGAAAGCGTTACCAATAAACGAATTTCAACGTTACCACTTAAACCAATGGACTAGAACAGATCAAGAAAGTTGGATTGAAATAGAACAATGGTTAGCGTGTGAAGATACAGAAATGAAACTTAGTCCAGAAAGACCTTTATTTGTAGGTATTGATATGGCACTTAGACACGATAGCGTTGCAGTTGTATATGGACAAAAAGATGAAAATGATATTATTTATACACAAGCAAAGATATGGCTACCTAAAGATGAAAACTTTATGGATTACCAAGAAATAGAAGCATTTGTTGTTGGTTTAATGACTAAGTATAGAGTTAAAGAAGTTGCCTATGATCCGGCGTTTTTTGAACGTTCAGCACAAGTATTGCTGGATAGAGGTGTACCAATGGTCAACTTCCCACAAACACATAGCAGAATGATACCGGCGTGTGGTAATGCCTATGATTTAATTTCAAATGCAAGAATACGACATAACGGCGATCCAACGTTTACAGACCAAGTAATGTCAGCAGCACAAAGAGTAACGGATATGGGTTGGCGTTTATCTAAAGGTAGGTCAAAAAGAAAGATAGATAGTTGTATTGCAATGGTAATTATGCTTGACCGTATAACTGCACCAGATCCACTAGATGACGAACCAGAAGTTGCTATTATAAACTTATGATTAACTATATAACAACAATACTGGAAGTAGTCGGTGCAGGGCTTATAATTTATGGTGTATATACACTAAATACATCACTTGCTTACATAGTGGCAGGTGCGTTTATGATATTAGGAAGTTATTTAACAATTAGATGAGTTTATTTAAAAAAGCAGAAAACAGGGACGCTTCCCTAGGCAACCTAACCGATTTATTAGCATTACGTGAGGGTGGACTACATAACTATACAGGCGAAAAAGTAAACGAAACATCAGCATTAGGTATATCAGCAGTCTTTTCAGCTATATCACTTATTGCAGATAGTATTTCATTACTTCCGTTAAAAACATTACGATACGATAGTGCAAAGACTATCTTTACAGATAAACCTAAATTTTTAGAAAAACCAAATCCAAACCAAACAATGTTTCAAGTTATACACGAAATCATTACATCAATGGCAATGCACGGCAACGCTTTCTTACTTATAGACAAAGACCGACAAGGGCGACCAATAGCAATGACACCAGTACACCCAGAGAAAGTAAAAGTAGAAATGGAAAATGGTCAAAAGGTTTTTATGCTTATGGGCAACAAAGGTAAGTTTGAAAGAAAAATTACACAGAACAATATGTTACATTTTATTTGGTATTCATATCCCGGTCAACTTGTAGGTATAAGTCCACTAAGAACACAATCAAACACATACGGTTTAGCTTTAGCAATGGAAAGACATATTGCACAGTTTTACGGTCAAGGTGGTACACCAAGCAGCGTTTTAGAAACAGATAGAGATTTAACAGCTGAACAAGCGTCTGTCCTAAAAGAAACTTGGATTGGGACACATAACCGTAATAGAAAACCGGCAGTTCTTACAGGTGGTTTAAAATGGAAAGCAATAAGTGCTTCGGCAGGGGACGAGCTAATAAAAGCACGTGAACAAATTGTAAATGAAATTGCAAGGGTATTTAGAGTACCGGCACATTTATTGCTATCTAAAGACGGATCAAACGTTTATTCAAACATTGAAAGTAACGGACTTGCATTTGTAAGGCATACACTACTTCCGTGGATTAGACGTATAGAGGACGGTTTTTCAACACTTATACCGGGTAAACAGTTTGTTAGATTAGACACAGATGAATATGCACGTGGCGACCAACTAAGTAGAGTTAGAGGTTTTCAAGTTGCTATTAGTTCTGGTGTAATGACACCAAATGAAGCAAGGTCAAAAATGGATTTAGAACCTTATGAGGGTGGCGACAAGTTTTATATCGGTTTACAAGGTGGGTTAGTAGATCCACTTGCAACACCACAAGGTATAGACCAACACGATCCGACAAACGAAATACCAGAGTAATGCCATATTCAATAATTCATAGCCACCCAGATTGCCTTAAAGAAAGTGGCGAAACAGGTCAATACCAAGTTGGTGGACACGCAGTTGTTAAAGATGATGACGGTTCATTAATAGGTTGTCATAAAACACATAAATCAGCACAAGACCAAATTACAGCTTTAAATATTGCAGAAGCAGAAGAAAACGAAGCAACAATAGAAGCTGAACATAGGGCAGTAGATAGAAAACCACCAAAGTTTATGCAAGAGAACGCACAACGTGGTTTAGATAATTTAAACAAGGCAGGGGACGGACTTACAGATAAAACGAAGCGTGAAGCACGTTCTATGGCAAATGGCGAAGATGTAAGCGTAGATAAGATTGTAAGAATGGGTGCGTGGCATAAAAGACATTTATCCGACCTAGATCGTGAAAAATCAAATCCTAATGATCCAGAAACTTACAAAGCGTCCGACGTGGCTTTTTTACTTTGGGGTTCTAATCCTTGGACTAATCCAACACAAGCAGGGGAATGGGCAGATCGTAAAGTTGCACAACTTGTTAGTGAGGGTACATTAGAACCAAGAAAGAATTACAAAGGTAAAAACACAAAGCCAAAAGCAAAACCAAAAAAAAGTAAGGGGTACAGATTGCAAAAAGAATTTGATAGTGTAGTTGCTATATCACAAACAATAGACACACAAAAACGTAACACTATTCTTAAAGAAATGGAAAAACTAACAGAAAATAGAAGTTTCACTTTTTCAGCAGTTGAAGAACGCAATGATAACGACACGAATACATTATTGTTTACAGGTTATGCGTCAGTATTCAACAAGCCGTACGGGGTAAGAGATCACAAAGGCGTATATGACGAAACTATACAACCCGGTGCTTTTAAGAAAACTTTAAAAGAACAAGATGATGTAAGGTTTTTAGTAAATCACGACGGCATACCATTAGCTAGAACATCAAGTGGAACATTAGAATTAGAAGAAGATCAATACGGCTTATTTGTTAGAGCTGAATTAGATCCTACAAATCCAACAGTTGCAGAAGTAGCAAGTGCAATGAAGCGTGGCGATCTAAACGAAATGTCATTTGCTTTTGCAGCAATGCGTGATGAATTTAACCAACAGGGCGACGAAAGAACTGTATCGGAAGCAAGATTGTTTGACGTGTCAGTTGTAACATACCCGGCTAATCCGTGGGCAGGTGCAAAACTACGTGGCGTAGATATAGAAAATCTACATAAAGAATTGGTAGAAGCTAGAAATGGCGACCAAGCAACAGAGGTATTAGAAAGTTTTATTAGCGAAGTAACTACACAAGTTGATACGGAAACTGATAAAAAGCGAAGCAATCCAAAAGTAGAGTTGTTAAAAATGCAACTTGAAAGGGACGGTATTCGCAAACAGTCGTAACGCCGTGTTATAAGCCGTGTATCACACTTAACTACACACCTTACGCAGAAGTATAAGAATACAATTACTAAGGATATTATGAAAAAATTAATTGAAGCTAGAGATAGTAAAGTTGCAGAACTTGATACTTTAGTTGAAGAACTTGATACTTTAGAAGATAGTGCAGAGGGATTTGGCGATAAATTTGACAGATCAAAAGCACTTCACACAGAAGTAAAAGATCTTAACGAAAAGATTGAAGAAGCAAGAGAAGCAACCGAAACTTTAAAAGCAGTTAAAGAAAGCAGAAATAACTTAGGTGTAGAAGATGAAGATTTAGGCGATAAAGAAGCCGTAGTTGAAGTCAATGAACCAGACCTTTATAGAAAAGGTGGAGATCATAACTTTATTAGGGACGCTTATTCATCACGTAAGGGCGATTATCAAGCACAAGAACGTTTAAATTCACACCAAGAGTTTGAAGCAAGAGATGTTGGAACAGGTGCATTTACTGGACTTGTTGTACCACAATATTTGTTAGATATGTATGCACCAATAGCTAGAGCAGGATCAGCATTTTATAATGCTGCTTCCAAAGAGCAGTTACCAGAATTCGGAAACCAAATACAGGTTTCAAGGGTTACAACTGGTTCAAGTACTGCACCACAAGCTACTGAAAATGCAGCTGTATCAGAAACAGATATGGACGACACTCTATTAACTGTAAACGTAAACACTATTGCAGGTCAGCAAGACGTGTCAAGACAAGCACTTGAAAGGGGTGGTGGATCTGGATTTTCACTAGAAAATGTTATCTTCCAAGACCTACTTGCTTCCTACTACACGACTTTAGATAGTCAAATGTGGACAGGAACAGGTGCAAACGGACAGCATACTGGAATGATCCAAGTCGCAGGAATTGGTGCCGTATCGTATACGGACGCAAGTCCTACCGTTGGGGAAGCATTCCCTAAATTAGCTAACGCCATACAAACTGTTAACTCAAACAGATTTGCACCGGCAACAGCTATCTTTATGCACCCAAGACGTTGGGGCTTCTTCACAGCAGGTGTAGACGGCAACAACAGACCATTAGTATTACCACAAGGTAATAACCCGGACAACGCCGTAGGTGTTGGCGAAGCAGCAGCATACGGAAACGTTGTTGGTACTTTAATGGGACTTCCAGTTATCACAGACGCTAACGTTCAAACAAACGGTGGTGCAGGTGGAAACGAGGATCTAGTTTGGGCTATAAAAATGGACGACCTCAAAATATTTGAGGACGGAGTTATGCAACTCAAATTTGAAGAAACAAACGCAGGAAACCTTACAACCAAAATGGTTGTTTATGGATATTCAGCATTTGCTTCCGGACGTTACCCAACAGGTGCAGCTTATGTATCTGGTACAGGTTTCGTACCACCTACTTTTTAATTAAAAGCTAGGATAATAATCGGTTTTGTGTGTCGGGCAACCGACACACCGAACCACAAAGAAAGAACATTATGAGCAAAGATATAATAGAAGCATTAAAACAAGAATTAAAACATTACGAAATATACGGAAAGGCAAAACGTGCTGAAGAAGTTAAAAAAGCTATCAAAGATTTGGGTGGCAAAGTTGAAACAGCTAGTAAAAAACCTAAAACCGAAAAAAAAGTAGAAACTAAGAAGTAAGTAGGTACACACAATGGCAATTGTCAATGGGTACTGTACTCTTAGTGGTTTAAAGTCGTTCGTCGGTATAGGCGACGGTAATGATGATACTTTATTAGAAGATAGTGTTGAAGCTGCAAGTCGTCAAATAGACGCTTTTTGTGGTCGTGTATTTTATGCAGACGCAAATGTTTCAGCACGTAAATATTATACAAACGATCCATATAGACTTCGTGTAGATGATTTTTCAACTTCTACCGGGTTGATTGTAAAATATGATGATAATGATGACGGCACGTATGAAACTACTGTTGCAGCAACAGATTTTCAATTACTACCTTTAAACAGCGTTGCAGGTGGTATATTAACAACACCTTATTACATTATTGAACTAATTTCAACAAGTGTACACGAATGGCCACTTGATCTATCAAGCAACAGGGCAACAGCAGAAATTACAGCTAAATGGGGTTGGTCAGCTGTACCAGAGCCAATTAGACAAGCAACACTTATGTTATCGTCAGAACTATTTGCAATGAGAAATGCACCGTTAGGTGTAGCAGGTGTTGGCGACTTTGGTGTAGTTAACATACAACAAAATCGTGAGATCACTAGATTGTTAGCACCATTTCGTAAAGGTACAATACTAGGTGTAGCGTAATGGCTACATTGAGCGAAATAACAGACGCTATAAAAACAACCTTAAACGACAATATTACAGGTTTAAGAGTACACGACACCGTTCCAGACTTAGGTTTAAACTTCCCGGCAGCATTTATAGTGCCAACAGATATTGATTTTGATACATCAATGCAACGTGGAACAGATCTTTACACGTTTGATATTTTAGTAGCTTGTCAAAGAACAGATAGTAGAAGTGGACAAGATAAGTTAGCAACCTTTATTACAGGACAAGGTGGCACAAGCATAAGACAAGCTATATTTAATAATAGTACACTTGGTTTAGCAGATACGACTTCAAGATGTGTAGGCGTATCAAACATAAGTGCAGACGTTAATGTTAACGGCATTGACGCAATAGGTGCTAATGTACAGTTACAAGTTTATACGAAAGGAACAAGTTAAATGGCTAAATATGAAATCATAGGCAACAAAAAAGTAATGGAAAAAGTAAAAGGCGATATTATTACTATTGATGACGAACAAGTTGCTAAGTCATTAATAAAAGGTGGGCATATAAAACCTACTAAAATAACTAAGTCTAAGAAAAAAAGAGCAAGAACAGAAAACGGAAAATTTATAGCTGATGACAAAAGTACAACAGATGTTAATGAAGCGTGGGTAGAGGATAAAGAATAAATGGCTAAATTTGTATTCAACGACGGTAAAGCGTTTATTGGTGGTTATGATCTAAGTTCACACACAACAGCAATGAACCTAGAAGTCACAGCTGATGAACTAGACGCAACAACAATTAATAGTGGTGGTTTTAAGTCAAAATTAGGTGGTACTAAAGATAGTTCGTTTTCATTAGACGGTTTTTATGAAGCAGGTGCAAACAAACCAGACGCACTACTTGGTACAAGCATTGGTAACGAATTAATCGTTACAGCAGTACCAGACGCAGGTATAGGCAATACAGCTTACTTTATGAAGTCAAGTCTATTTAGTTACTCAATGTTTGGTACAGTTGGCGAGATCACACCATTTACAATAAACAAATCAATATCATCAGATGTTGTAGTAAGAGGAACAATCGCATTAGATACAGCTTTAATAGCAACAGGCAATAGTGCAGCTTATCAAGTTGGTGCAGTTGCTACCGGGGAAAAATGTTATGCTGCTGTACATTGTTATAGCGTTAGTGGTACATCAACACCAACAGTAACTTTTAAATTGCAATCAGATGATAATTCAGATTTTACAAGTGCAACAGATCGTGCAACATTTACAGCTTTAACAGCAATAGGTTCAGAAATTAAATCTGTTGCAGGTGCAGTAACCGACCAATATTGGCGACTAAATTACACAATAACTGGAACTAATCCTAGTTTTGGTATTCACGCAACTATTGGCATAGAATAATAAAAAATTATAATTTTTTATATACACTAAAATTTAATAATTTGCAAAACTTTTTTTTTCTGCTATAATGGTTATAACGTACAAATAAAAAAAAGGAGTGAAATGAGTGAACCAACACAATGGGCACAAGTAACACAATTAAACAATAGTAATGAAACTTGCGATTATATAGATTGTGAACGAAAAGCAATTTCAGAGTATGTCCCAGAAGATGGAAGTGTATTCTATTATTGTAATTCACATTAATTTTTTAAATATTATATCTATGTAAACGGAACTAATATTTAAAAGTTAAACCCCACTTTTTTTGTGGGGTTTTTCTATTGTTAAAGTAAAAATTTAACACCAAAAAAATTAGAAACTAGATCTATGTAAAGAAAATTTTTTTAGTTTTTTTTGCTTAATAACAAACAAGACTAAATTTACTTTATAATATATACAATTAAGTTTGAAAGGAGTTACATTGGCAACATTTGTATTAAATAACGCTAGTGTTACATTAAACAGCGTGGACTTATCAGACCACGTACAAAGCGTAACATTAGATATTACAGCAGACGAAGTAGTTACAACTGCAATGGGCGATACATTCGTTTCAAGAACAGGGGGACTTAAAGACGGTTCACTTGCTATTGAATTTCAACAGGATTTCGCTTCATCAGAAGTTGACGCTACATTGTTCCCATTGTTAGGTTCTACAACTGCATTTATTGTAAAAGCAGACGCAGGATCAACAAGTTCAACTAACCCGGCATATTCCGGTTCAGTACTTGTTAATTCACACGCACCAGTAGCTAACGGTGTAGGGGAATTAGCAACTATGTCTGTTACATTCCCAACAAGTGGTACAATTACTAGAGCAGTAAGTTAGTAAAAGGAGTACACACTATGAATGGTGGTTACGAAATAGAGTACCAAGACGGAAAAAAAATAGAAGCTGATATTAGACCAATAGATTTAGTTCAGTTTGAAAGACAATTTGATGTAGGATTTAGTGCCCTAGCTGATCCCAAAGAAGCAAAGTATGAACACGCTGCTTATTTGGCTTGGTTAGGTGCTAAACGTAAAGGGGAAACTAAAGATTTTGACGGGTTTTTGGCCGAGGTTAAAACCATTAAGGAATTTTCAAGTGATACCCCAAAAGCTCAATCCTAACTTCTATTGCACAACTAAGTCTAGCAACCGGGATTAGTCCCAATGAGTTGCTTAATAGCGATATTGGAATAATAAACGCATTAGTAGTTGAAATAGAAAATAGGAATTAATGGCGATAGCAAAAGCAAGGACAATAGGCGTATCGGGTGCATTAGGTGTATCTGGTCTAAATGATTTACTTAGACAATTTAAAAAACTTGACAAAGAGATAAATAAAACAATCCGACGTGTCAATATTGAAATTGCAAAAGAAGTAAGTAATGACGCTATACGATTAGGTAAACGTCAAACCGTTGCAGGTCGTCCAGTACATAGACGAGAACGTGCAGTACGTGGCATAAAGGCACGTGCAAGACAAAACCAAGCGTCTATTGAACTACAAGGTCATAAAAACGACGCAGTTCTTTTTTTAGAACTTGGTGCTAGATTTCAACCAGTACCAGTAAACAGAAAAAATGGCAATAAATTTAAATATTATAGACAAAAAGACTTAGGTAGATTACCTAACTCAAAACCCGGTGCAGGTAGATTGTATAGATCATTCATTGGCGAAAAAGCATTTCATTCTAAAAAAGGTGGTTATGTAGTTGGTAAAACAATACAAAACGCTTTACCTCAAATTGCCGACCAATACCTAGATCGTGTATTTAAAGCAATAGAAAATCAAATGGAAATGAACAAAGTTGTAAATATACCAATAAGATTTGCAACAGGCAATACAAAAGTTTTGGGCAAAATAACAAGGGCAGCATAATATGGCAGAAAAAAGATTAAGGTATGCGTTTATTGGCGACGCAAAAAGTTTAATAAGTGCAACACGTAAATCAGATACAGCTTTAGGTAAATTTAGTAGAGGTATAGGCAAAGTAGGTGTAGCAGCTGCACAAAGTTTTGCAGTAGTTGGCACAGCAGCTATTGCAATGGGTGCAAAGGCATTAACAGTAGCGTCAGACGCAGAAGAAGCAGGTGCAGCATTTGAAACTACATTTGGTAAAGCAGCACAAGATACAGGTAAGTTTGTAGAAGAATTTGCTAATAAAGCAGGTTTAGCTTCGTTTGAATTAAAACAATTATTAGCAACTTCTGGTGCAGTCTTACAAGGTATTAACTTTACGGCAGAGGGATCAGCAAACCTTTCAACAAAATTAGCAACCCTTGCCGGGGACGTCGCCAGTTTTTCAAATGTCAGTGGTGGCGCCAAACCAGTATTAGAAGCATTTACTAAGGCACTGTTAGGCGAACGTGAGAGTTTGAAAACATACGGTATTGCAATACTTGAAGCTGATGTAAAGACAAAAGCATTTGCAATGACCGGTAAAACATCAGCAGCAGAACTTACAAAACAAGAAAAAGCATTAGCAACTTACGAATTATTGTTAGAAAAAACAACAGTACAGCAAGGCGATCTAAATAGAACGCAAGACGGTTTTGCTAACGCAAGTAGGCGTGTACAAGCAGAATTAAAAGAATTACAAGTACAAATGGGTAATGAGTTGTTGCCAATAGCAACAGAACTTATGCCAGTATTTAGCGAATTAATTACTGCACTTGGTACTGGACTTACCCCGGTAATGAAAGAAATTGCACCAGTAATACAAAGATTGGTAGATATATTTAATATACTTGCACCAGTTCTTTTACCGTTGTTAGCAAAAGGTTTTGAAATATTAGCGTTTGTGTTAGAAGCAACAGTAAAAATTGCAGAAACACAAGTTGCTGTTTATGAAGCACTAACAACACAAACAAAAGAACTTAATTCTTTTACACACGATTATATTAAGACACAAGAAAGTGTTGTTGGTGCTTTAGAAAATACAAGTTTTGGTACTAAAGAACTAACTGCAAAAGAAAAGGCATTAGAAATACAAATGGCTAGATCAATAGCAATGGACGCTTTTTACTTACAACAACATAAAGACAGAATAAAAGCTAGTCAAGACTTGCAACAAGAAGTGCAAAGTGAAGATGATATGATTGGCGACCTAATCCGTACAAACCAAGCTAACACAGACGCTATACGTAACCAAGCAGAAGAAATACAAAACAGTTTATTACCTAACTTGTCAGCATTAGTAAGTGCAAGAAATAGAATTATAGCAATACAGGAAAAAGAAGAAAACGCTACTAAAGCGTTAACAAGAGCAAAAACAGATTTAATTGAAGCAGGTCAAGATTTATTAGATATAGATGACGACATAGAACGTAGTAATCGTGATCTAGAGGACGCAAATACTGCAATAGAACAAGCAGAAAAAGATTTAACAGAAGCTAAAGTTGAAGCAGCAAAAGTAACTGATGAGGAACGTTTAGCAATACTTAGACAAGAAGAAGCCGTAAACCAGTTAATAGAAGCACAAGACGGATCAGAAATAAAAACACTTGAACTTGCAATAGCTAGAGAACGTTTAAACGAGTTAAATAATGAAGCTACTGGTAGCAATAATGACGTAGAGGACGCAGAACGTAAGTTAACACAAGCTAAAGAAGAAGCTGTACGTGTTGAGGAAAAGATAACAGACTTACTAGAACAAAAAGAAAAACTAAGACTACGTGAAATACAATTAGCAGATGTTGTTAAAGAAAGACAAGAAGCATTAAATAAAGTAAGTAAAAATAATATTGATGTGTTAATTGCACTAGCAGAAGCACAAGAACGATACAATGCAGCTTTACTTGCTTTAGGCGACGGTAAAATGAACGCAGCATTTGACAAAGTAGCTGATCTTACTGAAACAACAGCTGAAAATGTTGAAAGTGCGTTAGATAATATGGGCATTGATACAGGTGGCGACAAAATAACAAGTAAACCACCAAAAGTAGTAGATCCTTTAGCAGGTTTTAACGCTAGACAAGCAGCAGATAGAAATGCAAATGCAGCAAGAGGATTAGCAACAGCAGGTGCAATGGGTGGTGCAAGTAGATTTGGCGAAACAACAATAAACTTTAACGGTAACGTTGGCAACGAACAAGACGCAGCTAATAAAGTTGTTGAAGCACTTAAAAGATATGAAAAAACTAACGGCAATCTAAGTCGTACAATAAATCTTAACTAATGGCTAAACCAACAGTACGTGTACGCATTGGGTTTACTGCAAACGAATTTACTTTAGACGATCTAGTACGTGGTGTTTTGGATACAGGTCAACTTGGTGGTGCAGTAACTTTAACAGATGTAACAACAGACGTGCAAAGTGTTAGTGTTAATCGTGGTAGATCAAGAGATTTAGACAGCTTTTCAACAGGTTTTGCAACCGTAAGACTGTTAAATAACGCTAGAAAGTACGAAAATACTAATACGTCAAGTCCTTATTCGCCGGGTATTGAACCGTTAATTGTGTTACACGTTGACGCAACAACAGACGGTGGTTCTAATTATGAAGATATATTTGTTGGTTTTGTAACAGATATTGGTTTAAGTTACCCAGATAGCAGCAACTCTTTCGCTGATTTTGCTGCGTCAGACGGTTTTATGAAATTAGCTAATACAGCACTTATTAACGCTTCGTTTGGTAGTCAAACAAGTGGTGCTTTAGTAAGTAGTGTATTAGATAACGCAAACGTTAAATACTCAACAAATAGAAATATTGAAACAGGCGTATCTACAATGCAAAGTTTAAGTGGTATTAGCGACAATACGCTAACGGTATTGCAACAAATAGAGCGTTCAGAAAACGGTTTATTGTTTATGGATAGATCTGGAACTTTACAATTTAAGTCAAGACATACAACGTTCCCTAGTACACCTAGTGCAACATTTAGTGATGACGGTTCAGATGTTCCGTATTTACAAGTAAATTATATTAATGATGACAATGAGATATATAACATTGTAAACCTAACACGTGTTGGTGGATCAGCACAACAAGCACAAGACGCAGGTAGCCAAGGTAAATATTTAATTAGAACATTGCAAAGAACAGGTTTATTTAACAATAGTGACGCAGAGGTGTTAAGTGCAGCAAACTTTTTACTTGGTAAATTTAAAGACGCAATTATACGTTTTGATGATTTAGTTGTTGATCTAACAGAAGCTAGTACAAGTCATCAAAACACAGTTTTAGCTAGAGAAGTTGGCGACGTAGTAAAAATAGAGTTAACTCCACCGGGTAGTGGATCGCCAAGCCAAATAACAAGCAATGAGATCATAGACGGTATAAGTTTTAACATAACACCAGACTTATTTACAATAACATATAAGTTGTCAAATGCTGATGTTCAAGCGTTTATGCGTTTAGATAACACGTTATTTGGTATTTTAGACACAGATAAACTAGGTTATTAATGACAAACACCTATGTAAACACAGTAGAAAGGATAAACTAAAAATATGGCAAACGGATTTAAGGTATTTTCAACAGGCGAAGTTTTAACAGCAGCAGACGTAAACGATTATCTTATGGAACAGTCTATAGGTATTTTCAGTAATAGC
>Ga0181404_1000328_pt1 | contig 14727 bp, 18 predicted proteins | sample 27SPOviralmetaG_FD_130133 | JGI IMG/M metagenome (GOLD analysis project Ga0181404, IMG submission 130133) | Marine viral communities from the oligotrophic San Pedro Time Series (SPOT) site, San Pedro Channel, CA, USA - 27 SPOT_SRF_2011-10-25 | ecosystem: Environmental > Aquatic > Marine > Strait... | reverse complement strand
TTGGTATATGCTGTGTGTAGATTTACACGCTTTTTACTCTCTTTTCCGTGATTTATATCAAGTATTCTACTTCTTGATATTCTCTTACATTTCTAACTCAATATACGTGTATATTTACACACTTGTATTACATGCATAAAAGAGAGTATATCAGATCTGCTGGCACTCTGTAACGATCTATACGATTCGTGCCTTGACCGAGATATTTGAGGTCTTTTGGCTCATTATGCTGACTACCACAACCAACACTCTTACTCATATTGACACGATGTTTTCTCCGTTTATCATATCCTCCGTCACACACCCTTTTATGACGCAATTTTTCTCGTAACTCCTTTGTATTACACAAGACCTTTTTGCCATCAATCATCTCGTAGCCGTTTGCTAAGACTTGGATATGCTGTTTTGTCCCACCGACCATATTGCCACAAGAGCCACTTCCATCGCACGTAAGAGGTGTAAAGTCCTCGCGGTTAGTCCAGATACGCGTCCGCTTTTTGTATCCCCAGTCTGAATACATGCAGTAATCTACATCGTAGAATGGTCTCCCTAGCATTATGTCGCGATTTTTCAGATTACCAGTCTGAGGATTTTCAAGAAACCAATAGTGAGGTTTGAAATACTCTATGATCTCAAAGCTCTTTAACACGAGCTTATCGGCTTCATTTTGATCTATGTCATTTTGCTCCTTGCTATATATCGTGCCGTCTTTCAGTTTGCGACCATACCAGCATTTTTTCAGATTAGAGTAGTTGGTGCATGGAGGAGACGCCCACACGATATCAAAGTGATCCTTGGGATACTGCTTGTAATCAAAGTCCATTATGTCGCACTCGTGGTCGGCTGGTAATATCATATCGACGGATACACTCTCCCAGCCAATCGCATCGCATACTTTACCAACACTTCTCGTCCCGCTGAATAATTCAAGAACTCTCATTCTATACAAGGCTCTGTCAAAAAAACGTGTAAATCTACACGGGCAAGAAAGGGGCTTAAAGCTTTGTGTATATTACAACGTATAGAGAATGGGAAAGCAATACATTCAAGGCGATATTCACGATGTCATCAAAACACTTGACAAGAACTCGGTTGATTTCATCTACACCGACCCACCATTCGGCATCACATCTGCCAAGTGGGATAATGGTCTCCGATGGGACGAGCTTTTTAAACAAATGTGGCGGGTCTTGAAGCCCAAGGGAGTTATCTGCATTTACGCATCTATGCCCTTCACCTATGAACTCGTCAAACACCAAAAACCCAAGTATAATTACACATGGATCAAAAACAACTCTACTGGATTTTTTGCTGCAAAGTATCAGCCCCTCAGACAAACCGAAGAGATATTTGTCTATTACAAAAAGGCGGGTGGATACAATCCTCAGATGTGCGGAGATCTGACAGAGTTTCACCCAAAGAGAAAGGTAAAGTATGGTGGCAAAAACGGCTACTGGGGTAAGGCTGGTATCAACAAAAAGGACGAATACGACCACAGCAAGGAAGCGGGTCATTACGGAAGATTTCCCACCAACGTCATCAACTTCAAAGTCCGCAAGGATAAAACGGGGATTACACGAACCGACGAACACATAGACCACTTTATCAAGACATATTCAAAAGAGGGTGAGACAGTCTTAGATATGACTTGCCATAATCAGTATGTCGGTAACCGGTGTGTCGCATTAAACCGCAACTACATCGGTGTTGATATAGACATAAGCCATGTTGAAAACATTTAAAGCGTAGTTTATACTACAACGTATAGAGAATGGCACATTTTATAACTATCCATTACAAAGGATCTTTGATATCGCACTTCAAGCTCACCGATGAATTGAAGGACGACTTTCTCGCTACTGGCAACGAGCTACTTCTTAGAGAAATGAGAAATGGCAGACGGATTGAAGAAATAGGTCAGATAATCGCCACCTTTGCGGACGTGTTTCATCAGCGTCGAGTGAATGGTAAAAAGGTCGCGTGGAAAGACCATGTATATTTTAGCCGATGCTTTTTGGCTCTTATGAAGATGGGGTTTATCCAAGAGGATAATGAGAATGGTTTGATTATTACTAAGATGAAACGAAAATCTATGGGGCTCTAAATGGTGACGTATAAGGAGCAATATAATAAGAAGTATCGTTTTCCAAAGGGCACATCACACTCTTTGAAAGATATATCAAAAACTACGGGATATCAGTTGAAAGGTCTTCAAACGATCTACGACAAAGGCATCGGGGCTTTCAAGACCAACCCGCAATCTGTCAGACCCCAAGTGAAATCAAAAGAGCAGTGGGCGATGGCTCGGGTATATGCAGCGATTAATCCTAAATCAAAAGCCTACAAGATTGATAAGATACATCTCAAAAGAAAGAAGAAGCGATAGTGTGTAGATTTACACGCTTTTACCATATTTTTTCGTGATTTATATCAAGGATACTACTTCTTGATATTTTGTTACAAATATAACCTAGAAAACGTGTAGATTTACACACTCACTTAGATAGATCCTTGTGAGCTTGGCTGACGCTCATACCCTTACGCATTCTCCCCATCATTCGCATACGATGGCTCTTCATCTCGCTTGCGGACATACCCTTCTTTTTGTGCCCTTCCATGTGTTTAGTGAGGGCTGACTTCTGAGCGTCGGACATCTTACCTCGTGTTGCTGTGGCTTTCTTCATCGTGGGTTTGTCAGAGCTATCTCCGTATGCCATTTGTAGTTTAACCCTACAAAATATTATCAACACAAAAAATATACATACTTTTAAAAGATGAGCGGTTATGTTGAAACCGAGATAGTCGAAGCCAATCGTCTTACCTCTGAGGAGGCTCTGACACGCAATAACGCGAACCTCGCTAGTTGGACGAATGTGTTGGGAGATATCTATGATCTGAGGGCGGGTGACAAGGTGAGCCTTTACTCTGCTTATGTCTCGGAGCGTGGAGCGGGAACCAATAAGACGATTGAGATCAAAGGCAACGCTATCGGAAAAGCCAGATCCTTTAAGTATGTTACCGAAGAGATAACAACCGAGCCAGTCACAAATCGCAAACTCACCAGCGTTGTTACCCAAGTAGTAGAAGAGAGGGAGCTTCGCGATAATATCGCAAATCTCACCATAGGTTACTACACAAATACCGACGGGACGGGATACACGACACTTCCCCGAAAGTTTTTCAAGAACATGGGTGCGGGTGGTGAGGGTGGGTTTGATACAGCCGCGGAAGCTTTTAGACCCTACACACAAGACCAAGATATTGCGTCTAACGGATACATTTCCCCAATCCCGCTAGGAACTACTCCATTTATTATCAAGGATGATTATTACCGATGTATCTATGGCAGTGCTGACCCAAGCACGACAGATGGGTCTAATAGCCACATCGTCCGAGTTAAAAACGATAACACGAAATACACCATCTTTGTTTCAAAAAACTCAAACCTCGGTATCCAAACCGGAACAACCATAGACGCAGACACACCTCCCACGGGTGATTTCACCAAAGAGCCAGAATATCGCAAGTATTTTCGGAACCGAGAATTGATCCCTATCGAAGTTGATAAGGGTTTCTCCTCCGCTCAATTCATCGCTGGGAAGCTTACCGAGAAACTGCAACTAGTCACCAAAACCGACGAGTTGGTTTGGTCTGAAGATGCGACCAAGGTTGAAACTGATAACGGAACCGCAAACATCACAATCAGCAAAACTATTGAGAGCAACACCTACAAGACGTTTAATTGTATGACACTTAACTCGCTCACCGAAACCCAGTATGACGACGCTATGCTGACAAACCCAACGGGTAACACATGGTATAACAACTATCAAGCGATTGCGATGAAAAGACCAGAGTTATTTGAGAAAGGCGAGGTTATCAATATGAACGCTAGTTCTGATGGAGATAATATATTTACCACGAGTGATCGTATCCTTGGCTCCCAGCTACGCGAACCCCTTCAACCCGATAACGCAAATGAACCTCTTAGGACAAATATCCCCTACACTCTTGAAAATCTCAAAATCCTAAAAGAGTTTATCAACTCACAAGAGCTTTACCCCGAAATATGGGAATCGTGGAATGCCGATAGCGGTGCTGATCCTTCTAACTTCACGTATGGTGATGGAACCTTCTACAATAGCGACCATACCATAGACAATACACGTTTCTTTCATATGAATTGTCAGAGTAACGACAAACAGATGGAGATTGATCCTACTAATTTTCAAGCCTCCTTTCCATCCATCACAGATATCCCTCAAACTGCGGGGAATACAACTTTACAGATTGATGCGACTGATTCACCCGATTTTGCTATGCCCCCTAATGTCTTTATAAGGATTGATGTATATACACCCACTCCTCAACTTGATCTCGTGGTGGATGATACGGGTCGCTCTGGCGATAATTGGGTTTTTGATCTTGATGCGAGTCTCGTTGCAGATGTGCCCGAGGGAACTGCCGTCAATATCCGATTTTACAGCAACCCAGACCTCGCACCTTACGCTATGCTTGGCTCCTCATTATTGAGACCAACTCATATCGTAGATCCCGACCCAATAGAGCAGTTTTATCAGACCATCAAGAGATATAGCAAGATGCTCCTCGTGTATTATAACAAAGCCGACCGCGATGTATTTTATGATGAACCTAGTCTCGACGGAAACCAGCTGACCTATGGATGTTTTGGAAAAGAGAAATACAACTTTGAAGGGATTGAAGGAGACTTCATCAATATCTTCCCACATGTAGTTAAAAGTGCCACGGATCTTGGAGGACCATTCACTCTGACTATCCCTACGTGGTTTTATGAAACAGATTTTAGTCCCCCCGATCCGATTGAAGCGGGTCGTAAGTTTGGCTATGACTTACACTTTACAGCTCCCGCTCAACCCGTTATCGCCTTGTTTAATGGCACGCAGACGGGGGTGAATTATTACGGAGAGCAGTTTCCAAAAAGTATTATGATGAATGACTGGGGTGAAAATCAATTCTTCGGAACCTCCGCGCTGTATGAGAATAATTTCGGATACATCAACCGACGATATATCGGGGCGGATAATCCAAAGGTCAATTGGGACGGCGAACATTTCAACTTCTCTGATTTACATACATCGGTCAATCTTTCTGCACGGGGACCCGATGGAGGATTTTATGGAGTTGATGATATTGAGGGTGAGGATGCGGAAACTGAAAAGATATTTCTCACGGCATCGGTGCCGACCGACGAAGGTGAGAGTATCTATAAAATCAATCCTCTGCAAAACATAAGCGAGTATTGTCCCGCCCTTGTCCCGTATCAAGATCAATTTACCCTTTACACTAGGAGCGGGCTCAAAGATCCCGGTCCCGGCCCACAAGTCGGAAATCCCTTCAATAAGAATTATCAACCATACACGATTTATGATAGTTTGTCTGGGATCTTTTTTGAAGACATGGGTTACGACGAGGATACTTGGGATAATGGATTGTGGGGCATAATGGGCTTCACCTACGCTCAGTTTAACGGAACCGATAATAATCGCTTGAAGCGTGTGGATAATACCAATATCAATAGCCTCCGAAGTCCCACAACTAACGCCGAGGTTAAGGTTACCAATACGAAAAACTTGGTGACAAACGATCAAGGTGTCCCTTTTTTTAGCGGAAATATGCCGTGTCCTTTCACTTACTATCTTTATGATGCTGGTGGTGTCTGGGAGGAACCGCCCGTAGGGACGGGACCAAATATCAAATATCTCCCCAACTTCCCCGTCATAAATGTCAAGACGGATAGCCTCAAACTCACGGCAAATCGGTTTCCAACTTCTATGATTAGGGGTTATTACACGATCCGTAGCGATATCGTGCCTCGCTCGATATTTGTGGGTGGTCGCGATAATATCACCAATATGCCAATCGTGGGCGTCGTCAATAAGGAGAACCCTCAATCGGATTATTACTTTGGTGGTGAGAGCGGAGTGCAATTTACCATCGGGCAACCGACGAAGCTCTCGAGCATCAAGGTCGGGATCTTTGACCCCGATGGTTCTTACGCCAACGTGAATGATAGCTCATCGGTGCTTTTCAAGATTGAGAGACAAGTCAATACCTCCTTTAATGTGATTGGAGAGATATTGGGTCAAAAAAAATAGCTAAAAAAAATATGTTGTATTAATCATAAATGGCAGAGGAAGAAGAACCACCAAAGGAGGAAGAACCACCAAAGAAGGAGAAGCGGGTATATCGCCACGCACACACCGAAGAGCAAATGAAAGCTTTGATGGAGAGCTCGGCTGCAAAGAAACAAAAGCTCCTTGAAAAATTAGGAGATGCCCCGAGAGGTCTAGAACACAAGAAACTGATGAAGTCTGAACCAGAATATCGCGAGGCTATGGAAAAAAAGCTCGCTGATAAAAAAGAGCGTCTGAAAACCAAACGTATTGTTAGGTCTAAGAAACCTAAGAAACTATAACTCCTCTATCAACGAGTATCTGGTATTTGTCTGGGTGTTTGTCTTTGAATAACTCCGCCCGGTTGGTTTTCATGTAATAGCGATATGATGCCCTTGCTGATAAATAGTCCTTATTCTGGGCGTAATTATCCAGCTTTTTCTGAGCGTTTTCTTCGTAATGTTTTCGTGCTCGCTCGCGATTTTTTTCAACAAAAGCAGTATCATTCTTCAATACCGCGTGATACCGCTCTTTATCATAAGCCCGACGCCTCTTGTGTTGCTCTATGATTTTTTGTATTTGCTCGTCTGTCAGATCCATTTTATATATATTATAACATAGAAAATCTTTAAATGGATAAACTGGACGCGATCACTCTCCTAATGGCTCTGGCATATATCTACTGCTACATCAAGATAATCCTATTCTTTATTTAGGATACCTTTGAGAAACGTCACGACCTCTGGATTGATATCCACGAGGTTTGTCTTGAAGCGATCTTTGGATATAGTATTGGTTTCATGCACGAGGCATATCATCACACGCATTACATCAGAGATGGCAACCAGCTTTGAGGATAAGCCTTCTAGGAGCTTCTTGCCTTCTCCCTTGCTATTTGTCGCAAACTTGGGAGTTGATGCGAACCACTTGCGATCAAAAAAGAGCGTGGCTTCATGTATCATATGTATCTGATTTCCACAATCAATCCCCGTGACTTTGAAATCGTCCTTCGTGTAGCAAAAGACCATCTTGTCGGATCCTACGCACTTGACGCGTTTTTCACGAAGTAGATCGTAATTGTATTGGATCGCGTTTGGCTTGTATAGGTCGTCCGTATCAAAGAATTGGCAATACTTCGTCTGAGCGGTTTTGACAAGGCGATTACGCTTAAAACCTATGGGCGATTTCTTAGGATAGACATTATGAATTACTGGGATTGGGTAAAGGTAATCGCTCACTTGCTTATACTCATCAAGTCCCTTAATAAATGGATTGGCAGATTTGCACTCGTCAATTACCACCCGTAGCTTGTTGTGGGGATAGCTCTGGCTTTTGATATTGAAGAGCGTTAGATTGAGAAACTCGCTTCTCTCAAACACGGGGATCAATATCGAGACTTCGGGTAAATCGTCCATTTATATCTGTTACGATTTTATTTTGTTGATTAAACCATAATGCCGAAGGTGTTTATCCAGAAGAGCGATAAGGCGGGTAAAAAGCACAAAGCGACCTTTTTGAGGAGCAACGGCTCGAAGAAGGTCGTCCATTTTGGCTCAGCGGGCATGTCCGATTACACCATCAACAAGGATAAGGCGAGACGCAAGAGATATCTTGATCGCCATCGTGCTCGCGAGAATTGGAATAATCCCGAAACAGCGGGAGCTTTATCTAGATGGATCCTTTGGGGACCATCTACGAGTAAGCGTGAAAACATAAAATCGTTTAAAAAGCGGTTTGGCTATGTGAATCAGTAGCCCCACCACCAGCCCTCGGGCTTTTTGGGCGCTGGCTCTGGCTCAGTTTTAACCTTTATCGTATCTGACTTTACCTCTTTGACCGTCTTCAAGAGAAAGAGATCCCTCTTGATGGATGATATATCACCCGAGATCACGTCTAGTTGATGTTTTAGCTGTTTCAGCATCCGTGTAGTTTCGGCTCTGAAATCTGCGTTGGTCATTACGCGATCCATCGGATATAGTCTAGGCAACAAAAATATTGAGGAAATGAAAAAATTACTGGACTTGTCTTTGAGCGACTTGTGGTGCAGCTGCGACGGGTGCAGCCGTTTCCTTTTCTTTTTCAGCTTTGGCTTCTTCGGTTTGTTCGGTTTGCTGAGCCTCGCTTTTTTCTTTTCCACCTTCTATGCCCGCACCAATCGCATCAAGACCACCTCCGATGAGACCCAAGGCACCGCCCAAAATCTCCGCGGGTGGAAACGCGATACCAACAAGGTCTAACACAGAGGCTCCAATCTGCGTGACATTACCAGCTTTCTCCCAGCCATTCGCCCCCGCGATACCACCCGCCTTGATATCCTCATAAATATCATAACCTCCTTGTGCAGCTGCTCCCGCTGCACCAAGAGCGCTGGTAGCTCTACCCGCGGTCTCTTCGGATAAACCCAAACCTTTCATCCCCTTTTTCAACATACTCCCTTCCTCACCATTAACTTCATCCGCACCGACGGTCACCGATTCGTGAGCTTCGGCGGTCGGAGCTACATCACTCGTGCCAGTTGCAGCCGTGCCTTCGGGTGTGGCAGAGGGGGCTGGGTCGGGCGTGGATAGCTCGGGAGTTGCTCGGGATACTTCACCGCTATCTCCTTGACCTACGCGGACATCCCCATCGAGACCCCCGCCTTGACGTTTCAAGTCATCAAGAGCCGAGGCTTTGGACGCACCCTTCGCCTTGTATTGATTGTAATTCTGAATCGCTGTTTTCATAGACGCACTCCCCATCAAACCCGATATCCCATCTTGGGCTTGGCGTAAAGTCTCATTCTCCGTGATAGAGGAAAGCCCATCACGGAGATCTTTATGGAGATCGGTGACCTTTTGGGCGATAATCTGATTGTGATCCGAGACCGCTTGATCTACTCGCTGTTGAGCTTGACTACGCATATTACCCGCAGATACATCATTAACATCGCCAATAAACAAGTCCATTTATACGATTGGCAACATTATATTATATACACGAAAAAATAAAGCTTTTAGTCCAAGGCTTCTTCTTCTCCCCCACCTTGCCACAATACCTCCGAGAAGTTGCGTAAGACTCGCGCGGGGTTAGACGTGAGATCCAGATACATGAACATATACTTCTCCTTATGGACTTCTTTGTATAGCTTGATGAAGTTTTCTTCGCCCCCTACGAGTGAGCCATACTCCTCAGCGATTTTTTCAAGCTCCTTTTGGTTTTGCTGACGACCGATCAAAACCGATGTGGCATTATTGCGAATCATGCCCGATACCGCTCTGAATGTTTGAGTTGCGATCACATAGAAGTCTATGTAATGGCGAAACCTCGTCGAGAAGAAGCTCACGGCGTTATTTTTGGAGAAGTCCTTTGTCAATACATCATCTAATACCAGAGCAAATGTAGGACGATCCTTTTTCTCCTCATACTGGCTCTGGGCTTGTTTTATCTCTTCTATGATCTTATCTTCATAATGATCATCGCAATCAAAGTGCTTGGATAGGATCTTACCCTTGCTATCCGAGCCAAGCGTGGTGCTGACTATTTTCACGATATCAAATCTATCCTTGTAAAAGTCCGGGTTGCAGAAGAAATTAACGAGAAGGTTACTCTTACCGCTACGGACTGAGCCGATGAGTAAGCAAAGGCTAGGCATCTGTGGGAGGTTTTCATGTAACGTGTCAAACTTGCTAGTCTCCTCGACGTCCTTGACTTTTCTGATAACTGGTGGAGCACTCATTTAACAAGAGCTATATTTTTTTAATGATATAAAAACTTATTTGAATAACCCGTGTAAATTTACACGCTTTTGATAGTATTTCTTGTAAAAGTATATGGAAAATGATATACTTGAAGGGTTTGCTAGGAATTGATGCCAAAAGCGTGTAAATTTACACGGGTAGATTTACACTACTTAAAGGTTTGTTTCTATACTAGGGTATAACAATATGAGTGATACCACACCAACCACAACAGCAAAGGCACCGCCAGCCGTCAAAGCAAAGTATATGGATCTTTATGGTGAGATAATGGATAAGAGCAAAGCGAAGGTGGGTCAGCTGAGACGCAATATCAACGCTGGTAGAAGCGTTGAAATCAAGAATATGATAAACCTATATGGTGCTCACATCGAAGCTAAGAGTAAAGACGCTAGGGATCGGATACAACGGCACAAAGCCGATATAGCAAAGCTAAAAGCAGAGCATACCAAACATGTATATAAGATCCAGCGTGAGATGGCTGAGAAACAACGCGAGAAAGATGCGTTCTTCATAGACTTTATCAAGGGTCTTGACCCTAAAACCTCGCGTAGGGCTCAAATGGAGTATCACGAAAGGTTTGGGGTAACCATGTAACTTATCGCTACTAGTGTATATTTACACGCTTTTACTATGATTCTTTATAAAAGTATATGAAAAATGATATACTTGAAAGGTTTTGTCAAAATTGATGCCAAAAGCGTGTAAATTTACACTAGTTAGAAGCAATCGGCATAAGGACCAGCCACATCTCTCCAATTTAACTCCTTTTTGAGATTATCCTTTACCTCTTGGTGATAATCCCTTACTTGTTGCTCTGACTTTTTCTTAGCCTTTCGTTGCTTGCGAAGTGTGTCATACTGAGCGATAGCCTCAAACTGAGCCTTCTGAAGATCCTCCATAGTGAGACCCGTTGTTCGTGGAAGGGGGATAGAGACTTCCGGCTTAGGTTGCGACTTCCTCTTGATTTTCTCCTCTATCTCTTCCATCTCCATGTCCCGCTTTGCCTTCATTAACTCCTTGTGCTTTTGCTCCTTTGCCTTCTCTGCATGCTTTTTATCCTTGTTTTTATGGGCTTCAAGCCTTACCTTCTTCATACGTTCGCTCATAGCCTTACGTTGTTCCTCGGTATATTGTCGCGGTTTTCTCACACTACCATCCTTGTTATACCTCACTGGCTTTTCTCTACGCTTCCTAGCTGGTGCTGGTGCTGGTGCTGGTGCTGGTGCGGGCACCGCTTCGCGAACACTACGCGGTGTAGGTGCGTTGGTTTCTCCAAAAATAGCCCCATCATCGATAGGTTCTTTCTCCATCATAGCCTTTATCTCCACTATTGCCTCGGGTTCTGCTTGCTCTTGTAGCTCTGGGACGTCCGTATATACGGCTGATGGCTCATCATCAACAAAATCTAATTGAAGTTCTGGGGGACAATCACTCATTTATAATGAATAATACATTAAAAATCCTTGTTAAAAAATTAGTGAAAGACAATATACGCTTTAATTTAAATGGTGTGTCCTATTAACACTAAACTTGCTGTATTTTCTGCTCGGGTTTCTCTCGGAAGTAGAGACAAACGACGCTCTGTCCCGTAAGAGCCGTTACATATTGCTCGTTGCTATACACGAATGAGATGTCAAAGGAGGTTACGGGCATCGGCTGAGCGTTGTTGAGATCCAAGAAGACCAAGTTCTTGGGCTCGTGAAAGATGCGACCCGTCTCGACTTGCCCGTCAAATCTCGGCAGATGAGCGATGATGGATGAGCGATTACCCATGCGCGCATTAACCGATTGCTGAGTCATATTGTCAAGTCTCACAAACATAGAGCGACTTGCGAGAAGCTTTGGGACAGTCTCCGATGTAAATATTCGGGTCAATTCACCCCCCCCTCCTTCATACGTATAATCCATAAACGGCGATAGATTCTCATACCCTAATAGCTTCTCGGTATTTGCTCCGAGACTTGGTTCGTATAGAGTTGATGGTTTCATAATAAGGATATTTTCAAGATCTATGGCTGGATTCGCCCCCGTCAAAACCGCCGCCCACTCAAAGTAGTTATACCACTTCTGCGTGTTTGACACGTCGTTCCACTCCGCCATTTCTAGATAGAAAGATTGTTGGAGAGTTTCTGCGAGTTCTAATGAATTAAACCACGAAATCTTTTCATCTTGATCGTTTTCCATGTGTGTCTTAGCCGTTGTTAATACATTAAGGCAAGGGTGATACTCCTCCACAAATATCCCGTATCCTCCCGTGGCGATATACAATAGGGGATACAGATTCCACTTGGCTTGGGATACACAAGCGGGAATATCAGTATTAAAATCTACCTCCGCACTATATTCAAATAGGACGTCTTCTGCACCCGTCCCAGAATTAACCATAGATACTGAAAGTCTCTGTCCAGAAAGCACCCACTTCACATTATCGTATCCGGCTGCATTTGTATCAATATCGTAAGGATAGTCAATAGTCTCCATATACGAGTATTCTAATTCTCGGGGCATAATATACTCGAAAGACCCACCCGCCTCAGCTTCGGAATCTCGGACGGACTGATATCCTCTCAACTTACCCTCTTTGCGACAAACGATATAATCAAAAAAGAAGGTGTGTTTGGGTTGAGTATCTCCCAAATCTCCCTCGGCTGATCTCCAATAGGGCACTTGACGAGGATCATTAGGAAGCCCAACATCTCGGCTAGTATATACATACCGAGATAATCCAATCCCCCAATCAACATCGTTGTCATTTGGGTCAGAAAAGTTGGCGATAAAAAACCCGTTTTGTGCGGATAAAGGTTTTGATGCCAATACTCCCACAGATGGAGCATCTTGCCCGTTATCTGAGACAAACTGGCCCTCCTCATATTCAAAATTATCATAGGAGCCGTCCAGAAATATATCATCACTTAACTGGTCTATGACTGTATTATCCGCGGGGATTTCGGTGGTAGCATCGGCATATTGTCCGTAGCTGATTTTGTATCCAGCAAACTCGCTAGTCGTCGCATCACGAGAAACTTCACAAGTAACGAGATCGCGGAGATTTGGGTGAAAGATGTTCGCATTAAAGGACTTCTCTATGGCTACTGCCAAAGAGGTCGCATTTACCTCTTCAATCGTGCCCTTTGTTCCTTGGAATATGGGAGTTCGAATTGGCACACTTGCAGATTCGTCTCTTAGTGGTTGATCCACATCTCCCTCTTGCCCGTAATACTGATAGACGATTTGATCTCCACCCGACAAAGGGATAGTCCCATCAAGGTTGTATTTACATGATTGAAGAGCTACTTGTGCGTTCTTCGGGATTGTGTAGGTGCTACTCAGAGCGTTTCTAAACGAGAAAGGCTTGAAGATATTCTGAGCCGTGGTGATTGTAGTCGCATCGCTATCTTGATTACTACAAACGACAAGAGACATTTTATATTTTAGACTAGTATTTTTTTCCAAGGTAAAAATAATACTAGAAAATGATGTATGTTGAAGAGATGCCTTCATACCGAAAGGTCGCGCCGATCAAGATACCTCCCCGCACCGATAAGAAAATCAAGCCCGAGAAGATATTTGAAGGTATATCCGAAAAAACGACCAAGCAAGGAAAACAAAAAAAGAAAGCCCCCAAAAGAGTTAAAAAGTAAAAATCATTTCTATACATCTGTTATCCATGGTTCGCAAATATTATGATGACCCCGTCCAAAACGAGAGGTTCATCAGACTTTATCAGAAGAAGATGTATTGTTGCCACGGCACCCCTAACTATCATCGGTGTAGTTTCTGTATAACCGAAGCCAGAGATCAACAATACAAGGAGTATCGGCAAGGTATCAAAGGCAAGGGATTTACATGTTTTCACGATAACTTTGATACCGAGACCCGTTCATTCGAATCAGAGGAGGGTATTGATACCGCAGAGTTCGGGCCACTCAGAAGAAGCGAATCTTTTGAAGACTTAAAAAAACAATATCACGAGTTAGCCAGAATGCATCACCCCGACAAAGGAGGTAACACGGAGATATTCCAAAGGCTCAGCAATCTATATGATGAGCTACGGGTTATCCTCTTCTGATCCCGATGCCTCGGCCTCCCCGCTTTCTTCCCTCATCAAATCTAAGTCTGGTTTGCGATCTTCGGGTCTCACATATATCAAGCATCTATCCAATCCGTTTGTGATACTCGGCTTACTGACATCGTAAGCCTTAAACTTGCTTTTAAACTGGGCGATAATATCATCGCCTATAAGTGGAGACTGCTCTATCAAGCGGTCATACTCGGCTCGACCGATTGCGAGAAAGTCGTGGCAGTTGGTTCGTCGGTTAGGATCAATCGCCAATTCAATAGAGATATTTCTACCGAGCTTACTCCATGCAACGCCCGCCGATCTATGGGCTTCATTTTGCTCCGCGAATTTGAAGAATTGTTGAAGCGTGGATATGATACCCGCGAATATATTCACGCAACCCACCACAGCTGAGCCCGTTTGCTGGTGTTTTTCGGGGACATACGTGCTTAAACCCACCGACGCTGCACCCGATAAAGTGGATAGCACGATGACTGGAAGCGAGAAACTATAATATCGCAACCGATATTTCTTTTCGGCTCGATTGTGAAGCCACCGATAACACGACGCCTTCTCGCTCCACTCTGCTAACAATCGCTCAACCTCGGGAGACCACTCGCACAAACCCTCATCACCACCAGCTACACTTTGAGGCATTCTTGCTATTAATAAAATGATTTATTTTTTTAAAATAGGGCTGATTTTTTAATGTTGTTATCCGTATAACAATATGAGTAGCTACTGGCGTCCGGATAATGTGGTTCAAGTTGGAGAA
>Ga0181404_1000325_pt1 | contig 14779 bp, 7 predicted proteins | sample 27SPOviralmetaG_FD_130133 | JGI IMG/M metagenome (GOLD analysis project Ga0181404, IMG submission 130133) | Marine viral communities from the oligotrophic San Pedro Time Series (SPOT) site, San Pedro Channel, CA, USA - 27 SPOT_SRF_2011-10-25 | ecosystem: Environmental > Aquatic > Marine > Strait... | reverse complement strand
GTGCCTCGACCCTAAGAAACACAGACGCATCATACTTGCAGAAGTTAAACGACTTAAATACAAAGTAGTTACTAAAGTACGTATAGAAGATGGGGTGCGAGGCATTCGGGTATGGAGAGTTTAAGCTACAAAGTCACTAAGAAATCTGTCGGTTACTGTGTTTCGCAAAGCTGCGTCAAATTTTAAACCTAAAAGTAAGTCTTGACTGTAAGCTTGGTGCGATTTGTAAGAAGCCGTTAGCGTATTTTCTTTAAGTATACCTGGGAACAACTCGTTGAGTTGTAAAAGTCTTTCTAATGATTCTGCTTGCAATTCAGGATCATTATTTTCTATACCCATATAGTGCGCTTTAAGCAAAGCTTTTCTGCGGTTACGTACTTTAGTTTGAAAGTTTAACGCTAACGATCTATTTTCATACATGTTAGATATATCAGCAGGACTAAAACCAAATGCTTGCATTAGTAAACTATACGCATTGATGTCTGTATCTAACTCTTCTCCACTTCTAGTTCTAGCTCCTTCGTCCATATAGCGTGTAGTTTTAATTAAGTTCCGTAACGCACTGGGAGAAAGGGCTTCTGAAAAACGTCGGTAGTCTCCTTCGCCTAAGTATTCAAAGGCTCGTCCAGCATTAAGGAAATAACTTCCTACTGGACCCACGGATTGAGCAGCAGCAGTTGCTAGGTAACCATTTCTTTCTATGCTGTATGGGTCTTCCCTAAACACTAAACCGTTAGCTAACCCTACGCGATTAGATATTTCTAAATTTGTTATATAGTTAAGCGGACCTTTGTACACTAAATCATTTGTTGAACTGCGAACAAACTCTTTAAAATTAAATGGTTCGTCTTCTTCATCGTCAAACACAGAACTTAAGGCTTCCATTATGTTAGCAAAAGTTGCAGCCGCCCCAAAGAAAGGTAGTCCGTTAATACCGCCCATAGCTGCGCTCATAGTATAAATTAAAGCTACTTGTTTTTGAGCTTGCAAACGCGTAGCTTTATCAGAACCGGCTGTTGCTTCGTATATTCCGTATCCTACTAGACTTGCACTGTTCCATATAAAACTTTTGAAGGTAAAGGCAACTCGTCCTAGAGGGTGCTGCATTAAGCTTGGTCCTTCAGCAGCAAGACCGGAAGTATGTACATCTATGACTTGATTAACAGCTTCGTCTACAGCAGCAGAGTCGCTCTTACCATTTGCTTTTGCTAAGTTGTACGTTGCAATAGCTGTAGTAGCCCGACTGTATTTTTCTGCTCCAGAGAAAGGCATACTAAGCATGTTCATAAACTTAGCTGTCCGCGAATCAAAATCTGATGTGTCTTTTTTTGTACCGTCTAAAAGTTCACGCGCTAACGTATGTTCTAGTTGAGCTTTCTCCATTAAGCCGTCGTAAAGAGTTTTATATTTAGGATCGTTCTGCCATTTGTAAGTTATAAAATTATCAAGCTCCCTTTCTCCCTTCTTTTTTAACGAAGGAAATGCTTCTTTCATAGCAGATAACAATACTCTGTTTGCTTGTTCAAAACCATATTGAGCAGCTAGTCTTGGGTAAGTAAGTAGCAGTACTGAACTTGTGTTTATAAGTGCAGCAGAAGCGTTGCCTAGTAAGAATAAACTGTAAGCTCCAGTAGCAAAAAAAGTTGTCATCTTAGGGTAACTAGGACTTTGCATGAATCCAGTATTGCCACGCCTTTGTATTTCGTCACGAATTGCGGCAGGGAATCCCGTGCTTTCGGTAGAGGTAATACTATTTATAGCATCCTGTATGTCTGGCATGTACTTCATGGTGTTTATTTTTCTAAGTACTTTTAAATACGTATCGCCATGCACTTTTACTAAGTCTGTAGAAGCTCCTTCTTTACCTGTATAGAGTCTTAGTCTTTGATCGAAGCTGTTAGAAGGCATAATATCTAACAGTATTCCGTATACGTCTTTTTGATTTTCTGCGGGAACTACTTTCATAACTTCTCGTATAAAACTACCTTCGGGAAAAGTGTCAGCTTTATACTCTGCATTTTCTACTTTATTAAATACTTCTGCATTTTCTATGTTGTTATCAGTTATAAACTTTCTACGTTGTCTTTCAGATTCAAAGGCTGTAGTTACGTCTCTACCACTTGAATTAGTATACCGCAACCAGTAATCCCCAAAACGAACAGCAGGGAAGTACCCTATAGCCGGTTGAGTTCTTGCAAAGGTGTCCGTTATTCTTTTTTGTTCACTGCTAGGCGCTAATTTTTTAATGTACTCTCGAAATTGCGTGTACGTGTCTTTAAAATCTTGTCGCATTTCAGTATACATTTCTCTTACTTCTGCGGGCAATCTATTAAACTCTGCTTGTAATTTGTTATACGCAGCTTTTTGCTCTGGTAAGGTATTAAAAATATTATTTCCGTCAGAATCTTTAACCATTACATTAATGTCAAATTCAGGATCAACCTTTCCAGTTAAATCAAATTGATTTCTGTGAGCAATATCTGCCATGACTCCCATGCGTTCCGCTGCTTGGGGATATTTCTTTTGTACTCGTTCGTTTTTTCTATACTTATCAGTAGCTGTTTTTAAGTTCTTTTCTTTTTCTCCTTCTCTTTTAAGCAACGCTTCTCTTAGATTTGTTAACTTAGCAGCCAAGTCTGGGTACTTCTTTTCCGTCATACGTATAAAGTCTTGTATACGAAAAGCTCTAAGTGCATTAGAAGCTATAGTGCCGCCACCTTCTTGACCAACAAGATTAGATACAGCATTTGCTACGTCGTTTGCTTTCTTACCTACAAACTTTGGTGTTTTAGTAAGTGCGTCTGACATAGCTCCCATAGCTTCAGAAGGGGTACTTAAAAACAACCTGCCGCTAAGTGTAGGTTCAACACCCTGGGATACGTCCAGTATCTTGTCTATAAAGTCTAAGCCCTTAGTGTACGCACTTTGCTGTGGACGGAAACCAAAGAAACGCGCAATAGCTTCAAAGATGTTAGTAAGTAAGTTATTACTTGGAGCAGCATTGGGTGCTTTAGTACTTCTTAGTAGAGCTTGGAATTCAGGGTTGCTTACAAGTTCTGCGGCAAACTCTTGGAGGTCTTGACCACCGTAAGCATCGCCCATTTGATTTTTAATATCAGAGTAAAATTTAAAAAAGTCCTTAGTTATCTGCAAGTCAGGGTTGTTAAGAGCTTGAGATATAGCAGCATGAATAGTTTCATGCAAAAATGTTTCTTCGGTTAGTCCCGATAATTCTCCTTGCCGTGAGTTAAGAACAATAGTATTTGTATCTACATCGTAGTACCCACTAGAACTAGTAGCTTCTGGTATGTTTGACACGTCTTGAACAACTAACTTAGTAGTCAGTCCTTGAGAACGAATCTTGCGTAGTACCCGTTGTATTTCAGGAGCCTGAGACGGAATTAGTCTGTTAAGCAACTGTTTAAAGTTGCCTTGTTCTGCTATACGCATTTGTTGTGAATCGAAGGGTTTACCTTTGTACGTAGGTTTATTATACAACCTTACATACTTAGGTAAGATTTCTTTTCTAAAAGTTTCATTAAAGTTTGCCTGTGTTTCTTTATTAACATTGTTTAAATACTGATTAAACGTTTCATCATTTTTTCTTTTAGCCAAACTTAATAGTTTAGTAGCCGGTTGTTTTAAGTTTTTAGCTATTTCTTTTATTTTAGGTTCAAGCATTCGCGCTGCTTTTCTGTTAGGCGTTCCAGTATTAGCACCCGTATAAAAACCATTATAAGCTCTAAGTAGCTTAGTAAGGCTATACCCTATAGAGCCGTTGTTGTTAGCAGTAAATAACTCAGCATCTGAAAGTAAATCTCTTTCTATAGATTTTTCTGCTATAGCAGCTTGTTCTTTGTTCGTAATTTCAGCAGTTTCAATTCTACCTGCATCTATCTTTTGTGTTCTAATAGACTTTATTAACGCATCCTTATATTCTTTTTCTGTGTTATCAATTAAGTTCTGTGCCTGTTGTTCTTCACTAAGTTCAGCAGCTACGCCTACTATTGGTTCAGCTTCTGCTAACTGTTGTTTATTATCAATTATAATTTCATTTTCGTTCGAGCTTTTTTCCGTAGCTTCTTCAAAACTAAATAGGTCTGCTTGACCCTCAGAAGAACGACGATTAATTATTGCTATTTCATCGGCAATTAGTTGGTCTCGGTTGCTAGGAGGTAGTTCGCCTTCAAAGCGAGCATCAACAATATTTGCTGCTTCTTGCTCTACAGCTTGTTTGTTTTGATCTTCTTTTATTTTTTGTTGCGCTTTATTTTGAGTTGCTTGTTCTTCAGGAGTTAGTCCAAACGTAAACTGACCTTGTTCAGCGCCGAGAAGTTGTTTAGTAGCAGCTTTTTTAGCAGCAGCTTCAGCTTTAACTTTTTTTGCTTCTGCACGTTCTGTCTTTTTTGCTGCTGTACTTGGTCCTAACGTACCGTCTTCACTTACTTTATTAGCAAATAAGCTACCTTGTTCTTTACTAAACCTACTTTTTCGTGTTTCTCCTACAGTTTCTATTATTTCTTTTTCTGCATTTGTTAACTGGTTAAAAGGCTTAGTAGCATCAAACTCAACTCCTAAACGTTGCGCTTCAACTGCTGCGTCTTCGTAAAGTATTCTTTGACTTTCTTCTTTACGTATTTGTTCTACCACTTCTAACTGTTCAGGAGTTAAATCTTTTATTTCTCCAGTTAAAGGAACGCCTTCTGTTTTGCGTCTACGCGCTGTTTCTAATGCAAATGGCATTGAAACTACAGTCGAATCTATTTCTTCAGATTGACTTGCAAGGTCAACATCTTCTTGAGCAGTTCTAATTTCTTCAAACTCTTGCGCTTGGTTTAAATTTGTTCTTCTTTCTTGCGGAGATTGATCTGGTTTAACAGGGTCTACAAAAGGTAGTTCTCGTTGTCCCCCGATGGTACCTTCGGGAGCTGCGTATCTGTCATTTGTTTTCTTACGTAATTTTTTAGCTTCTTCTAAATCTGCTAAACGTTGTGCACGTTGTGATCCTTCTCTAGCACCTTCTATAGTGCCACCAACTGTGCCAAACCCTCCACCTGCTACAGCACCACGAACACTTGCTTCCATGATCCGGTCGAACTCTTTACTACCAAAGACATCAGGGTTGTCATCAATAAATCTTTCAGCGGCTATGCTAATCCCTTCTTGTGCACCCTCAGTTATACCTTCAAGACCTAGCCCAGAGAACAGTCCCGCAGTACCCGAACGCAGCACACCACGCGACATACCTGATTTCTCAAGCAACTTAGTAGCTATTCCTGCTTTCATAGGACCGGATATATTTCTAGTTAGGGCTAACGGTAGTATTGAATCTAGGCTTGCTGCTGCCGCACCAAACAACAGAGCCGTCCCAGGCGCGGTTTCACCTGTCTCACGGTAGACATTTTCAAAGACTTCAGGTGCGTTAAGTGCGTATGAACCGAAAGCTGCACCGGCTAATTGACCCGTTGCCCTAGCTGCGCCCGCTACGGGTGCGAGTGCTCCACCTGTTAAAGCAGCACCAAGAGTAAGTCCAAGATTTCCAAACTGTTCGCCAATAGTTTCAGCAGCAAATCTAGTAAAGTCACCTACACCTTCTACATCTTTAAAGCTTTCAAACTGAGTTGGGTTTAATCTTTGACTAAGAGCTTGTTTTTCAGCCGCTTCTGCTAGTTGTTCTTGAGCATACTCATCCGCACCCACGGCACTTGCTGCTATAGCAGGAATAACATCAGTAAACGTAGAACCTAGACGGTCCAAGCCTCGTGACACACCACCAGTAAACGTGTCTACTAAACCTAGTTCGGGAGTAGGAAAAGAAGTAGGGGTTTGAAAACTTCCTTGAGATTGTAGTGCTTGCGCTAGTTTTTGTGCTGCGGCTGTATCTCCAGCAGCATGGGCATTTTTTAACGCTTGACTAAGTTGCTCTACAGTTGCCATGTTATGTAGTGTATTGACTAACTAAAGCTTCTGTTTCAGGATCTTTAGCAGAACCACTGCTAATGCCAAATTGTCGAGCTATTAACTGCAAATAATCCCTATCTACTGCTAAAGTTGCGTTTATCACTTGTTGGTTATTTTTCTTTCTGTAATCTTTAAGCTCATCTAAAGGTATATTAAGTTTTGCTGCAATCATAGAATCACGTTCTGGTTTGTTTTGAACGTCTCTAAAACTCTCTAATAAACCTGCTATGTATTGAGTAGTTCTTGCATCTTGTGCGCCAAGTGTAGCTTCAACTTGTTGCTGTAGCACTGCGTTACGCGCCATATCAGAAGTTACTTTATCCCCTCTTGTTTGTTGTCTAGCTAGTTCTTTAGCTACTCCTTTACCCCCTGCTGTTAACGCACCGCTTGTAGAAGTTTGCCCTCCAGCGTTTGTAAGAAACTCTCTGAGCAAATTAGTGTCTACGTTGTCAAAAAGTCCAGGTTTTTTAGGTGCTTCTTTTCTACCAACCCTAGGTAAATCTACTATGCTATCGAGTTTTTGTTGAGAAGTGGGCGCAGTTTTAATAATTTCTTCTGCTACTATTGCGTCAGTATCGTCACCGCCGCTAAGAAAATCTGCTCCTTTAAGCGCACCTGCGCCTATAACTCCTGCCCTGACAGGACTAAATTCTCTAACTTGTACGGGTTTATTTGTTTTAGGATCAATTCTAAACATAGGCTTATCGCCTTTTTTACCAGCTTTAGCGGGTCTAGTAACTGCTTTCTTTGCTAGTTCTATCGCTCTAGGGCCAAATCTTTTACCTAACGCGCCCAAGCCTTTGCCAGCTAAACTTAGACCTCTAACTGCGGGGTTAAGACTGGCAATAGCTAAAGCAATATTAGCGGCAGACCCTAACTTATCATCAGCGTCAAAAAAAGTATCACCTATAAATTCTCCTGCACCTAAAACTCCAGATTCTATAGCAGCTCCAAGACTATCTCCTAAACGACGCTCTTCTACGTCTCCGCCCGGAGCAAACCCTTCTATTCCCACTTCTTCTATATCCTCAAAAGACATAGCTGGGTTTAGTTTAGTAAGCATATCGTTGGTTCGACCTTGCATTAATAGATAGTTAGCAGCTCTACGTGCTTCTTCTGCGTCTCTCTTGCGTTGCTGCTCTTGCATTCGTCCAGCTTGACGTAACGAACCTATACCGCCCATCTCTTTATTTTTTGAATATTCGTCAACAGCTTCTTGAGCACCGGGAAACATATTAGAAAAACGATCTTTTCTTGCTTGTTGTTTTATCCCTAAGCCTTGAAGGTAACTTATTGGGCTAGGATCATCCATCGCTATTAATTGAGCTGTTAACTGATCGCCAGTCATACCAGTTGGACTAGGATCATCCATCGCTATTAATTGAGCTGTTAACTGATCGCCAGTCATACCAGAAGGAGTCATTACTTCTTGCGTTTCAATAACGTCGTCTTCAACCTGTAAAGTTCCCAGCCCTTCATTCCTTGCTCTTACTTTACGATTAAACTCTTCCTGTTCTTTACGTCGTTCTTTTGTTGCCTCAGTTTCGTCAAAAAGCCCTGTAGCAAAATCCCTTGCATCCCTAAGAAAGTTAAGACCCTTACGCGCCGTTTGCCTAGATGCTATTAAACCAGGACTAGGCTGTCTAACACCTTTCTCTAACTGACCCATAATATTTTCTACATAGGGTTGAGTTTGCATAGTTTGTGGAAGAACTTCGTAGTCTCTGCCAGCATCAATAAATTTATCAGCATTTCCCGGACCCGCATTGTATGCAATAAGTGCAGCTTCCGTATCACCGTCATACCTATCTAACATAGCTTGTAAGTATTGTTTAGCAAATTCTCTACTAGCTTCTGGGTCAAACCTGCTTCCCTTCATAGGAGGAACACCATACCCAGGGTCTGCTGCTGTGGACGGCATAATTTGATATGCACCTTCTGCACCGGCGCGACTAACAGCAGTGGGATCACCACCACTTTCTGCAATCATTAAGGCGGTTAAGAGATCATTCATGCCCCCGAACTCATCTATATCATCGGAATCAGTTTGTTCAACCGAACTACCATCAGGACCAGCATAGCCAATAACCCCACCTTCTTTTTTATCAATGACACCACTACCTATCAGAATATCTTTACGGGTAATTTTACCGTCACCGCTTAAATCGGGAAAACTTGAATCTTTAACTTGGCTACCATTAGTACCGTTGAATCCAACAATCCCACCCTGTGCAGCTCTCAGCATATTGTTAGCGGGTATACCAGCCACACCTTGCATTGGTTGACGCATAGGTTGTTGACCCATCATGGCCTGACGTTGCATGGATCTTTGTCCCTTTTGCTGAATACCAGGCGCAAGTTCTGCAATCAGTTGTGCTCTGGAATTGTTTAAAAGCGTTTCTTCTTGTTGTATTGCTACTGAATTAGGATCATTTTGCACGGATGCTGCAAGTTGATTAGCGCCAGCGTTTATATCATTAATTAGCCCTCTAGCCGCAATCACATGAAATATGTCTTTATTATTTAAAGCTTGTGGATTGCCTCCATAAGCAGTTTTAATCATATCTACTTCGCTATCTATACCAGCCATAATTAAACGCTCCCTGTATTAGTACTTGTTGGAGTACCAGTAGTAATAGTGATAGGAGTAAACTCTTGCTCTGGAGTTTTTACTATATTAAGAGCTTGCAATAAACCTAATATTCCACCTGCACTACCTAGAAAATCCGACAAAGCACTAGTGTCAGCATACTCGTTTGATTGCGCTCCGATAGGTAAACCTTTTAGTAGAGACTGTTGAAACTGAGTTTGCCTAAGCGGAAAGTCTCGCTCTTCAGTGAACTGCGCTATATCTGCCATAACACCTTGTTGTTCTATAGCCCTCTGTTCCGCACCTCCTTGTTGCTGTGCAGCTAAAGCTTGTAGTCCGTAAGTGTTAAGATCATTTTGTGCTTGCTGCGCTCTGTTTTGTTCAATGTTAAATTGATTTTGTGCTTGTTGGAAAGCGTCTTGATAACCTGCGCCTGTAATTCCTGCCATTCTATCTAACAAGCCACGCTGTAGTTCAGCTTCTGCAATCCCTTGACGTGATCCACCGTAAGCTCCTGCTTTACCATACCGACTTTGCAGTTCTTCCTGAGCTATATCAGCTTGTCTTCTTGCAGCATCATACTGAGGTTGAAGAGCACCTTGTAAGTAAGGACTCATGTAATTCTGTGCTGTTGCACCAGACGTAAATGACGTAGGTGTAAATCCACCCATCTGTGCTGTAGGAGTAGTAAGCGCACCAAGCCCTTGGTACGCTTGTGTTTGCAAGTCAGACTGACCAGCAGTTAGCGGACCTTGATACGCTGTAAAAGGCATATTAGAAATTGCTTGCCCTTTACCTAACATCCCAGTTACGTAAGGAGCTGCGTAAGGAGCTAAGTCTTGAGTTTGTCCTAGTAAGTTTGGAGTTGCCATTGTATTTTACCTACGCTAAATATTGGTTAGGGTCTATTTGCTTACCCTGATTAGGATTACCAGTGCGGTCTTTACGCACTCTGTCCATCATACTATATAGGTTTTGCGCTCCTGCATCGGAGTTACCATTACCCAAGTGGCTTACCACATCTGCGGGTATAACAAACTCACCATCACTTAAAGCAGCGGGTTGAGAGTTACCTATCATAGCAGGAATATCATCTGCCATACCATCCGTAGAACCACCTAAGTAGTACTGATCTATTTCTCCACCTTGGGCAAGGGGTATAAACTCACCGTCTGGCCCAAACCCCATACTCGCTAAATTTGCTAAGATGTCATCCGCCGGTATACCGTAAAGATTACTTAAGTCTTCTACTTCGACAGAATCATTTTGCAAAGCATTTATTACTGCATTTACGTCACCCGCAGCGTACTCTCCTGTTGTAGCATCAGGCTCAAAAAGAAGATTTCGATTAAGATAATTTTCAACATCAGTTACCGTAGTGTTACTAAAGTCTTCACCCTCTGGAGTATTAGCTTGGTAGTATGCAAGTACTTCTGCTGGGTTAGTTTTACCAGCGTTAATTAATTGAGTTACAAGATCCTCTTCGGTTATACCCCCTAAAGCTGCTGCTTGTGCCGGTGTTCTACCCTGATCTAAAATTGTATTCTCCAGGATGTCGAGAGCAGGAGTACCATAAATAGTAGATAATTCATCTATTGTAGTATCGCCATTAGCTAAACCAGCAAGTACAGTGTCTATATCTGCTTGAGAATATTCTCCTCTTCCAAAAGTAGAAAACCCTCCCGTAAGAGGATCAAAACCCCCTCCGATCCTGACATCAGGTAAAGTAAACCCAGGTGTGGCAACGGGAGTAGCGGGAGTAACAGAAGTAACAGGAGTAACAGGAGCAGTGGGAGTCATACCTGCAACAATGCTATCTACCTTATCTTGTTGCGTAGTTACTCTATTTTCTTTAGGTCTAGCACTAGTGGAATTGCTAATAAGGTCTTTTATACTTTGGTACGTATCCGTCTCTTCTCCATACGGCGTGTAGTACGCACCCATGCGCTCTCTTATATCAGCAAGAGGCACATTCATAATTTCTGAAAGTCTTTCTGGAGACACGTTGTAGCGGTTCATCATACCTACCGCTTGTTCAATCTGCTGACGCTCTGTAGTTAAATTAGGGTTTTGCCCCATCTGGGTAAACATGTCAAATACTTGAGCATCAGTAAGCGTTTGACTAGAAGGTCGCGTTTGGAAAGCGGGGTTAGCTGCGTTAAGAGCTGCAAGTCCTAGTGCTTGTCTATCTGTCCTACCTTGCGCTGCTAGATTAGCGGCTCTTTGTGCCGTAGGGTCTTCTACATTGTTTACGTATTGTATGTCGCTAAAGTAACGTTGACCGCCACTTCCTGGTCGGCGGGTAGGATCATATGTTCCTGGAACTGCACTTCGTATAGCAGTTAGCGAAGGAATGTCATACAAACCACCCGATTCTCCTGCTGTTGTATCTGCTGGGAGCGGATCACCTATATTCCCTACGCCAGTTACCGTACCCGGAAGGGTCACTTTTTGAGAATTTACAGCATCAAATTGTATTACTTCTTCTGGAGTAAAATTTGTGTCTAATAGATTAGGAACATTTTCTTTAGCCCAGTTATACGCATCTTGTAGACTCCCAAAATCAAACCCTGCCATTTTACTAAAAGCTTCTACCCTAGACCCAATAGAAGTTACCGCTCCTGCAATATTGTTAAAAATATTGTTTTCTTCCGGTTTTTCTTCCGGTTCGTTTATAACTCCCGTTCCTCCAGTTGGAACAGTAAAAGTATTAGAAGCCATTAATGTACCATCAGGATTTAACCCAAATCGTGCATTGGGGTAGTTAAGACGTTGGCCTAAAACATCAATAGCTTCAATACCCGTCGGGGGTGGTCTAGCATCTTCTTTTTTGTAGTTAAGACTATATGGGCCTTGGTTTTGGTTATTTGCAATAGCTTGTTGACCGGAAGTCATAGTTTCACTAGCACTATTAATAGGAGTGCCATCTTGCCGATACATTAACCCAGTGCCATCAGGAGTTACGGCAACTGTTCCAGCAGTTATTGCTTGGTTAATCATGTCGTTGTAATACGCGTTGCTGGGGTTAAACTTAGTAGCCAAACCCGTACCAGACATCGGACCTCTCCCCGGACCTAAAGCGGGGTCACCTGCAAAGCGATACATACTTTGCCCTTTACGTTTAGGGTTATTTCCTACTGGAGAACTTGGATTTCCTGGTCCAAACCCTTGCATTATTCCTGCGGATGTTGGTCCTCTGTTAATAAAACTACCCACAATATTCTCCTACGGTGTTGGTAGCGTTTCTGGCAACGCTGACACAAAAGTTACGGTTACTAGGGTAGACGGCACGGCAGGGCGGGGACTTGCAGCCGCCTGATAATCAACCGTTATGTTTAAATCGTCTGTTGCCCACATAAGTTCTATATACTGTCCTGCTTGTATGTCTATTGTAAAACTGTAGGTAAAGTCATCTACTCCACCTGACCCTGCTACGACGTGCATTCTAGCAGTATTTGCTATGTCTACCCCACTCCTACGCACCCAGAACGATACTTCTTTTGAGCTGGCACTACTGCTAGTAAGTTCTACCGACAGTTCAAAGTTATAAACTCCTGAGTGGGTCGGTGTAATCCTTGTCTTTGGTGTGCCTGTTACGCTTATGGCTTCACCTAAATATGTATTCTCAAACTGTAACGCATATGCTGTGTTTATAACACTGGCGTTCTGGTCTACGGTGGAGAACAACTTAGCATTAGGAGACTCTATAAACCGGCCTCCGTACTCCCCAAACACACTGTTTATACCGCTTGATAGCAAGTTAAAGAAGAGACGCAAGATGTTGTTTAGTGCATCAAGGTACTCTTTTAGCGGCCCTGCTTTGGGTATCGGCAGTGCAGGAGCTTGAACTTTCTGTACGAGCCGCTCTGCCACTAGCCTCTCCTACCGTCAGGACGCATCTCCAACCGTGGTATGCCTAGCTTCCAGGCTACACCTAGCGCAGTGGATTCTAGTTTAAAAGTTAGTTGTCTACCTCGTACACGAACAAACACTTGTCCTGTAAATTGCTCAATCGGTACAGTGGCAGAACGAGTTACCGTAGCGTTGTCTACGCCACCCTCAGATGTAGGGCTATAGTAACCAGAACCAGAGTTTTCCATAGGTAGCAAAGTCATTACAGCAGCAGGGCTATCGGCTGTAGACCCCTCAAACGTTATGTCAGGCAGCATTTTATCTACGAACATAAACCGACTACCCTCGTCCAAATCAAACTGAGACGAGACTAAAGTTGCAGTAATAGCACTAGCACTTGCACCTTCCTGACTGTCGTAGCCTACTTCATGGTTAACGAGGTTGTTACTATAAGTAGCAGCTAGTGGGTTTTCTCTAAGATCAGAGTCTATCCAAGCACTGCGTGATAGGTTCCCGTAATACCAAATATCCTGTAAATAGTTGTACACCACATAGCGATCATTCCGTGTAACGCCTTCAGAGCAGTAGAACCACCATATCTCATCAAACCGCTCATTAGTGCCCGCTACGACTTGTGCATATTGACTGAAGTTAAAATCATTAAACACGTAGCTTCGTACACTACAAGGTAGAGTTTTAACCGTACCATCGTACATATAGAACTTGTCAGTACCCATCCAGTATGCAGTGTTGCCTGAATAAGCTGCTGCATTAGGACCAGCAATCGTTATGTTATCGCCAAGTAACTGAGCACCCCACACCTCTGGCGCACCTAAATACTGCATACCGTACAGTGCCGTATCCGTCCAAACCAGGATCTCTTGTCGTGCTTGTAGAGCTGTAATAATTTCACTGCCCCTAGACAAACGTAAACTACCAGCTTGGTTAGTTGCCGCAGGAGTCCAGTTAGCTACGTCCTCTTGGTCAGACCAGCGGATTAACATAGGGTCAAGAGTGGCACTACCCGATGCGTTTGAGCCGAAACATATAGCAAATCGAAAGATGTCTGATACAAAGGTCTTGTTAACTATAGTAGGCACGTTAGACGCACCGCCTAAAGAAGACACAAAAACTGCACGAGTGTCTGTACCGTTAGTAGCATCCCAATAAAATACAGGACCGCCGCGATAACCAAAGAACAAATCCTCACCAAAGTTAGCCTGACTCCAAAGGCGCATAGGTGCATTAGTATCGCCACTGTTACCCCAAGTGCCTGACCCCCAAGTACCCGCACTCCATCCTACGAACGGAATCTCAATCTCATTACCTGTGTTTACTTGGTATGCCGCAGTGACTGTACCGCCGCCCGTAGCAGCAGAAGACGCTGTAGTTTCAGCAGTAATATTGTAGGTATCTTCAGTTAGAAAAGCGATTTGATATTCGTTATTTAAGTTCAATCCACCCACTGCTGAAGCACCACTAAAAGTAACAAAATCCCCATTTAACGCGCCATGTGCAACGTCGGTAACGAGAACAGTAGTGGAGTCTAATGTTGTGGTAAATGGGTTTGTCAGCGTTGCTGTGGCTCTAATAGGGGTAACGTCAGAGTATGATCCACCACGCTCTATGTAATACTTAAGATGCGTGCCTACTGATACAAGATTCTGTTTCTCTAACGTAGTCCAGTTGAGCATAGAACGACAGATACCCAAGAAAGTAGATGCAGATATACGTACCCAGCCCCCAATCTTCTGAGGCATACCCCGTCTAAACCGCACCTTATCTGTCTCGTACCAACTGCCCTCAGCCGCATACCGTGTGTTTTCACGGTCAACTCCCGGCTTTAACTGTAGTCGTTGTAGTGGCATGGACTAACCTCGTTATAGATACTCACCTGTTCTAATCATTTCGGTAAGCTCTACTGCTCTGCTCCCGACCTGTCTAGCCCACTTGGAATCTAAGAATTCATCACTAGCAGCTTTGTAATCTGCTTCTTCCATAGCGGTCAAGGCGCGTCGAAACCCACGTAACTTCGTGGCTCCGAGGTTGAATCCGATGTCAATAATAGCATCTTTCCGTACATCATCAAGACCGTTAAACCAAGGATACTCTGAGCTTAACTCTTTGATAACACGTTCTATGTCGTTCTCAAGTAGGTACTGTACCTCATCATCGGACAAACCTATTCCGTCGTTCATATCGACATTGCGTCCTATACCGAGGGTATAAAAACCAGCAGGGCATTTGTAGATTACGTGTCGTCCATTAGTCTTAACCTCACCTTCGTGACGTTTTAGCATATCAATTAGCTTTTGCATTTTACTTCTTTCCATTACTTCCGCCGTAGTAAAACGCTGCCGCAGTACCTAAGATTCC
>Ga0181404_1000323_pt1 | contig 14811 bp, 12 predicted proteins | sample 27SPOviralmetaG_FD_130133 | JGI IMG/M metagenome (GOLD analysis project Ga0181404, IMG submission 130133) | Marine viral communities from the oligotrophic San Pedro Time Series (SPOT) site, San Pedro Channel, CA, USA - 27 SPOT_SRF_2011-10-25 | ecosystem: Environmental > Aquatic > Marine > Strait... | reverse complement strand
CAATTACCTAATTGTTTTACTCTTATGATTGGGGATTGTCCAAAGACCATTCCAAACATAACTGCTGTCATAACCATTTTTTTCATAAACTGAAACATTGTTTTCTCCATTGAATTTATGTCATTAATAAATATAAGATTGTTAAAAATTAGACATCAAAACGAACTACAAAGGTAGTGTTGAAATCGTCTGATAATTTGACTGGTTTTCCAAGTTTTCCGTGAACTAATAGTTCACCATTTTCACCATATAAACCAATATCAGTTACATAAGGTCTAAATGTTGATTCAGTTACAAATCCTAAAGATTCTGTTGCTGCATTGTAAAATCTTGCATAACTACCTGTTCCGTGTCCACTCGGTTTATCACTTGGTGGAAAGTAATTTGACATACTGACAACACCCTCCGTTATGGTTTGACTACCACTACGACCTGGTGTTAAACTGATATTTGTTGATGTGTTAAATTCAGATGGTTGGATTTTTACACGATATTCATATTCATAATGTATTTGTGTTGATTTATGTTTCAATGTCCAACTTGAAATGTCCGTTGTGTATGAACCAGTATCGGTTAGTACTACTAATCCCTGTTCGTAAAAAATGTTACCAACATCAGAACCACTCCCGTTAGCAAGAACTCCTTGACTTCTGTCAAATGAACTTGATTTAAATGCTGCGAAACTTGCTGAATGAGCGTTGTCATATAAAGTTCCTTCTGAATCATCTCTGATTTCAAAAAGTTGACCACCTATCGTAACATCTAATTCAATACTACCTGGTTTAACTTTCTCACCAATTACATCTCTTGCAATACTAACGATAGATGCTGATGTGTGTAATTCTCTGTGAGCTGAACCTGTATTGATATATACTTTTCCGTGTTTAGAATAATATAATTGATGTAACATTGCGTATGAAGGATATGCGAAATAATTAGTCGTGATGACACCTGATGTGATTGGTGTAACTACATCAGAACCACTTACATAATTGTATCTTGAACCTGAACGGGCTTTAATTAGGAATATACCACTTCCACTATCATTATTGTCGAATGAAAAGTTTTTAAAAGTCTTGAATGACTTTTTAGATATATCATCTGGTGAAAGATTTTTGAACATTAGTTTGTCCTAAAAATCAAGTTTCACTTTTATAATAGCTTCCCTTGAATATGATTTTAATATTGGTTTTGATAACTTAGCAATAGCCAATAATTCATTTGCATCATTGTAAAGACCAACCTGTGTAATAAAAGTTTTAGGGTCTTTATAGAAAGTAGGTTGTGTTAATGAACCATCTGAACTTGTTGCAAATGTTGGGTTAGTACTGAAATTAAAGTCTCTGTTGTTTACACGAACAAAGTAATTTGTTGAACTAATTTCTTCTTCTCTACGAGCTTGGAAATTTGCACCTTGAACTATTGAATTGAATAGTTCCTGTGGATTATTATCAAATGCATCTGTGTTACGAGTTGTTGAAATATCTGCAACATCATCGTCCAGTTTTCTTGCATTTAACAATATAATTCCTAAGTCTGGATAAAATAATCCATATGCTCCATCTCCACCTTCTGAAGATGCAGCTGTTTCCACACCATCAGCGATAGAACCACTAACAATATTGAATACTCTTCCACCTTCATTTACGGTTGGATTGTTTGAAGCACCACTATCATCAATTAATCTGACGACATTAGCAGCACCATCTAAATTTAGTTGCCAATTACCTGGGTCAATCTTTTCTCTTTGTCTTGCTCTTTGGAACGAGATAAAGTAAAAGTCATCTTTTGATACTGTACTTCCAGCTGTAAACTCAACATTATTAGAGTTAGGTGGTAATAATAGATTTCTAAATTGTCTGTAAAGTGCAGCTGATTGTCTACCACCTGTTGTTAATTTGGTTGTATTACCTGCTGAACCACTTCCTGCAATATGAGCATATCCTAATGAGAATTGAACTTCTGCAGAACCTGAAAGGTTTGGGTCTTCTTGATAAATGTCTAAGAATGAACCTGTAATGTTTCCATTAGCTGATTGAGTGAAAAATGAAGTAAGGGTCGACGCACCTGCACTCCATAAACCACTTGATATTATTGTTCTTTGATTTTCAACTACATCGTTTTGTCTATTGAATCTTTGAAATGCCATTATCTACTCCTTAAACTTTACTTGGGTCAGCCTGAACTGAAACTGATATGGTGAATTGTGCACCTGTTTGGTTTCCTGTTACTGACAAGTTTGTATTTGTTAATGTTGTTAAAGACCTTGATATCACTCTACAAGATTTACCTACAAGAGTAATAGAACGTTTTCTTTCCTGTTCATTCATAAACACTGGTGTGGTAGCTTCTTGTAATGGTCCGTCTGGTCCTGGAAATATTGAAACTACCTCTCCATTTGGACCTCTTGCTGGGACCCTTCTTTTAGTAGGTCTTCCTGAACCAACTACCGTTAGATTTGCAACATCTGCATTAAATAATGTAAATGTGTAATCCACATCTCCACCATTTCTTGTGTTTGGTGTTACGGTCTGTGTAATACCAGCACCTTTAAAATTCAATGAAGGTGAAGGTAATTCCAATATAGGAAGTTTTGCTGTTTCCTTTGGAAGGGTTGTTAATTTATATCTCATTAGCTGATTTTCATCTACGAATGCCTCTAATAAAGGCATATTTTCAATTACTGCTCCATAATAGTTTGAACCATTTGGATGTGCAGTATCCCATAGATTATAATCTACTTCATCATCTGCTAATGCAAATTTTGTAATTCTAAATTCGTTCTGCCCTCTTGCCAAAAGTTCACGACCTTTTTTTGTCAAGATAGCATCTACTGTAATACTCGTGTTGTCTAAAAATCCCATTTTATTTTACTCCTGTGGAAATTATATAACTATTCTTATTCAGTAATAAATATAAGAAAGTCAAATTTTCCATTGTTATTTTATCCTTCTACTTTCAGTTTAACAACTTCTGAATCTTTTGTTTTTAATAATGTTGGTGCAACTTCATTAACTATTACTGGTTCCTCACCATCAATAGAATTATCTCTTGTAATCTTTATACCTTCAACAAATAATCTGAATAAAGATGAATCATATGCCATACTTTGAAATTCTGCTGGTTCAAATGATGAACTATTAGGATTGTTTATTAAAGCATCTTTTGGTGTTGCATAGAAGAATCTTTGTATTTGATTTCGTTCTGATACTCTTGAAGCTGTAATGTTAGGTTGCAGTGTTTCGGTAAATATAGTATTTGTTCCTCCGAGTGTTACACTTGCTGTTGCATATAAACTTCCATATTCACTTTTCTTATCTATTGTATCTAATTTAACAAGTGAACGATTATTTAAGAAACCTAATGATGAACCGGTATCAAAATATGCGAGATTGACTTCACCATTGTAAGTTGTGTATTCACCACTTGTTTCAAAATAATTATCATCAGAACCTGATATATATCTTGTTACTTTAAGTCCTTCATCAAAGTGTCCTGCATTTTCAAAATACTTATTGTCAAACTCAACATCTCTACCTATTACTTGTTTTGAACGCTCTAAAATGTTTGGTTCAATCAATACACCGAGTGTTGAATTTGCTTTAGCTGGTAACAATGATTCCAATGCATCAAAAATACTTGAGTCATAGAATTTTAATATTCTTAGGTAATCCCAAAAGTTATTAGTTCCCACATATCTCTTAAAGTATTCTCTTCTAATGTGTCTTAAATCTTTGTAAAAATATTTTTTCTGGTCTCTTGGGTCACCAATATAATCATCAAAATTAAAATCTGCAATACTATAAATAATATCTTCATTTACAACATCACTTGGTGAAAAGTAAACTCCTAATTTATTGTCATCTTTTGTAAACTTATCTATTGATGGTGTTTCCCAAAGAACTCTTTTATCATTAAATATTGTTCCTTGTTTGTAAGAATTATCAATTCTAATCTTTGTTGCATTTCTGCGACTTGGACCGATATTAGGAACTTTTAATTTTTCTTGGTCTACTAATGTTCTTGAGAAGTTTCCTGTAAATCCATCAGTAGCTATTGAATATTGTTCATATGATTTTAAATGTGCCGAACTCGTTACACCAAATGTTGTAAGGTTTCTATTATCGTTTAATTCATAACGAACTAATAGTTCATCATAAGAAGATGAATAGCTATTACCATTGTAAGTCTTGGGTGAACGAACGTGATTGTCAAATACATTTGAACTCAATGGTTCTGACCATAAACGATATTCCATTAATGAACCACTAAATTGTGTTCCAAATGAATTACCATCACCACCTAAGTAAATGTGTCCTGATGAAGTATATGCTGCATTCATAGTTGATGATGTCACTGCCATTGATTCGGATGTTGACCAAACAATTCTTTTTCTTGTTGAATCATATTGTTTTGCTGTCAATTCATAACTTGAAGTAAAGGTCGTAAGTTCAGATGCGTGTTCTACACCACTTGATGACTTTCTTGTCAACATAACTGACCACATATCATCGTTGTAGAATTCTTGTAAAGATGATGTAATGTAATTTACACTTCCGTCTGAACCACTAATGGTAAATCTTAAGTAACCATAGTCATCTGATGAACCATTGTCCTCAAGTGATATAGCCCAACTTCCTTCACTCCCAGCACCAGAACCTGATTTTTGTAAGATTACTTGGTCTTGTGATTTAGGACTTCTAAATCTAAATTCTACGGTGTCTGGATATAGTCCATTGTAAGCATCCCATTTACTTTTAACATATTGTCCTGATTTAAAATCTGTTGCTCTTGTAAATTTTCTTTTTATTTCATAACTTGCTCTATTTCCGTCATCTGGTCCACCATATTCTCTAACTCTTAATATAGAACTCGGTATTCCGTAACAACTTAACAATCCTTTTAGAGCTCTTTCAGTTCCTTTTGATTTTACAAAAAATGGTAAGTTAGCTAAAACTCTTTTCCAAATCTTTTCCGTAACTTCTTCTTGTGGTGATTCGTATAATGGTGTTCCGTCTGTATTTTTACCTAATACATATTCGGGTAAATTTACTAAATCATTACCATTAAATAATTCTAACCCAAGTGATTTTGCATATTCTCTTGCTACATCTTTCGAGATACCTTCTGATATTTTATCTACTCTTTTATTGATATCAGTAAATCTATTAACATATGTGTATATTTCATCAAATTGTTGACCAGTCATATCCATAAATTCTAAAAACACATTGTTTTGAGTATCAGAATAAACGTGTTCTGGTAAAGAGTTTCTTAATGAGTTCATATTTCTTTGGTCATAATCAGAAGCACTTAGTATCATATTGTTATACCACAATGTTGAATCAACATCTCCTGAATCTAAAATGTAGTTTATTTGTTTACCAGAAGAATCAAATGAAGATGACTTAGGCCAACTTGTATCGTGGAATTGTCCGTCTGATGAACTTGCATAAGATGTAGCCTCATAATATAAGAAGTTCTCATATGGGTCAAAAGAGTTTTTCACTCGTTGTCTTTTCTTCTCAATATCTTGTATAGTTGATAATGAACTTAATACTGGTGATAAGGATGAACTATCTGATGTATATCCTTCGATTAATTGTAATTTCTTTTTAAAATTACTAAGTCTTCTTTCTGCACTTGAGAAATGAATAAAGTTTCCAAACCCGGTATCGTCTTCCTCAAAATTTAAATTTGATGTTGTCTTTTGATAATCAATATTTGGTTGAACATCTAACAAACTACCTGAAGATACAAGTCTTTCAATATCTCTGGTGTCGTCATCGTTTTCACTTAATAATCCTGTATGTGTTTGATATCCAGTTCCTTTGAAGTTGATTGGATTATCTACTGAATTAAAGTTTGGTAGTCTTAAAAATAGTCCGTCATTGGGTGTTGATTCAAATGGTACCAATCTAACTCTTTCAGAATAATTTGGTAATCTTTTTTCTACTAATGTAAATTTATCACCAATCTCAACATCTGAAGATAATGGTGATTTAGTTTTAATAATTCTTTGTTTACCCTCGATACCTAACTTACTATTTGTTACCAAGTAGTATTCGTTATCAACCTTAGCATATGTTTTATATCTATTGATATTACTCTTTGTATAATTTACTTTTGTGTTTTTAAATTTATTCGATACTTGGTCTTCACCTTTATGTTTGTATAAATCAACTCCATCATTGTAAGATAATGAAACTTTAATACGATTGTAATCTAAAACTTCTTTAATAGTTGCAACATAATCTTGAGCATTTAGTTCAATGTCCTTTGGATTAATAATCTTTTCTTTTGCTTTTTTACCACCCTTTGTTGTAACTTCACTACCATTAGGTAGAAATCCCTTTTCAATTAAATCTTGTTGTAGTATTTGATATCCGGCAATATTTAACAACGAAGGATTATTTTTAATTTTTTCTGCTTGTTCGCTTTCAGTTAATGCTCTATTTCCTAACCCGTCAGCAACCATAGCTGCTTTTGTTTCTTCTGAAACATAAAATGGTTTTCCAGATTCATCTGCACCACTTGATACGTGTTGTGAAAATTCATCTCTTAATGCTTGAATACTTGCTGGTGGATTTATTGGGTCAAACCCAGCGTCTTTTATTGGGTCGGAAATTATTTTTCCGTCTCGACCTATTTCTTCCAATACTACTCCACCTGGTCCGAGAATTTCAGTAACACCATCTGGTCTAACATTTGTTTGAGAATTTTTAAACATTGGTCCTTGAACAATATTACTTGGAGCTGTTTCATCATATGCTACAGCTGGACCTTGTGATGAAACACCTTCAGTTGATGGTTCCACTGGTAATCCACCAATAGATTGTATAGTTCTAATTGGTGCAGTTGGTGTATTTGGTTTTGGTGTAGGTAATTGTAAAGTTGAAGCAACTGGTGTATTTGGTATAGTTTTTACTGTATTAGATGTTGAACTAACTACTGATTGAGCTTGTGTCTTTGGGTTTGTAGTCTTTGGTGAATATATTGATTGTATATTTGACTTCACTTGAGACCTACCTGGAGTAGTTATGTTTGATGGTGATTGGGCACCACCACCGCCAGTACCAACATTTGACATCATTCTGGTTGTCGTTTGTTGTGAACTGGTTTTTTTACCCTTACCTTGTTGTGACTCTTCAGTTCCAACATCAAAGTTAGGAAACTCTCCTTTAGCTCTTGCCATACTAATTTAACCTTATTGGTTTTGTTTTATTAATCATTATCTTATATCTTGTGCTCTATCTTGTAACGCACCATCAGCTGCAAATTGTTCTTCTTCAGTACCATTTTGTATATACCAAATTAATTGTGAATTTGAATAATCTGGAACCTCACCATTCACATTATAATCATCAAGGAAAGTTGAATCAGTAGAATCATCTTCGGTATCATCATCTGGTAAATCTGAATTATCAAAGTCTTCTAATCCAGTTACTTTATACATACTTGGAATAACTATTTGAGCTCCTACCATATTTTGGGTAAAACCTCTATCAGTATCGGAAATTTCAAATTCCATTATGTCTAGTTTTTTTGAATCAAATTGTGCTCTACCTGTTGGTGAATATTGAATCGTTTCACCCATTTCAACAAACTCATTTCTGTATGGTTCGTATGATATCATATTGTCAAGTTCTAATATAAACTCATCTCTATCTGGTGCAATGTCCGTGATGTTGTATTTCTGTTCTCTAACAAAAAGTTCTTCTAAATTTGCACTATTGGTATTATCTCCTTTTGATTTATAAAATCTTGGTTTACCTTCATCAACGATTCGTTTAACTTCTCCAGTGTAAACTATACCATTTGAATCAACATATATTGGTCGTTCTCTACCTGCTAGTCTTCTTAAAAATTTATAAGTTACATCATATTCACCATCACGAAATCCTAAATCTCTTAGGTGTTGACCAACATTAATATCAATGTGGTTTCCTTCATCTATGAAATCAACTTCATTTAAAGCTAAAACTTTATTGACTAACAAATTACCACCTGTGTCGTAAACGTGTAACATCAAAAAGTCGTTAGTGGTATCTCTACCAAAACTACTATATATACGAGTAGGTGATGAAAATGTGTCTCTTTCTTTTTGTGATAATCCGTATTCTTTTGCCATCTTAACTCTTTATGTTTTTATCTATAACATATGGAAATCCAAGTTTTAACCAAACTTCTTGACCTTTTAGTGTTCTGTACAAATGGTCTTCAATGATTTCATCATATCTCATTTTCTTTAAATCTTTTTTAATTTCTTTAAATCTTTTCTTACTGATACCTCGGACATTTCTTTTTTTATTTAATCTAAATTCTTCCCAACCTTCGGCATTTTTATTTAGTTCATTTTTTCTAACAAACTTATATCTCTTTCTTTCACTTAAAAAGAACTCTTGTAGTTTAGCATTTAGTTTTGCTGTTGATGTAGATTCGTCTAAGTCTTCACCGAATATCTCACTAACAACTTCAACAAGATAATCTCTATTGGTAAGAATTCTTTCTACAACTTCATCATCAACTGAATCTTCTTCACCAGTATCACCATCACCTGAATCATCGTCTTCGAGGTCTTTGGGTTGGCCATAATATGTAAATTCTGAGTCTAAGGTTCCGTTAAAAAAATATTGTGTGTTTGGTAATCTCACCTCTTGAAATTTCTCTTCAAGTGCAACTCCTGGTACATTACTTTCAAATGATACTAAGTTACCATTTTCATCTCTTGGTGTAACATTGGTGTTTACTGAACCTGATATTTCTGACTTCTTAGTAATGTCTTCTATGAATGACTGATATTCATTTCTATCAGCATTAATCATATTATCATATAGTTCTGATTTTTTAGCTGCGTCTGATGGTAAGTAAGGCATTTTATCTCACTACTCTAAATTCATAATTGTCATCATAGAAATTAATTTGTTCATCAGTTGTTCCACTACCACTAGCGACCTTAACACAAAAACGATAATTTCTTTCTGCTTGGAATCCGTTCATCTGAACTCTGAAAAAATTACCTGTGGAATCACAACTAACTTTTGAACCACTACCAAATGGTATGATTACTTCCTCAGTATCAGCATCTCTTACTTCATAAAATATAGAACCACTTGGTAAATATTTTACACTAAGTTCTGCTGGTGATGTACCAAATGTAGTAGTAGGGTATAACTCTCTACCAACTAATCTAAATTTAACAATTGAGTTTTCTTTATATTCGGTTCTTAAATTTTTAAAATAAACTTTTAGACTTTCTAAATCTGTTGAACCCAATCCTGATAAACTTCCTGTTGACCAACTTGAATCGTCCCAAACTGCTTCCAATTTAGGTGGATAGATTGTATGTGTTTCTCTACCAAAATATTTTAGGTTTCCTAATCTATCTGAACTAGCTTCATCTTTTGTAGTGTCACTACCTGAATTGTATGAGAATGTAGAATCTGTTGGTGTAATGGATTGTCTCTTTATAATAAATCCGTTGTTTGGATAAACTGATGATGAATAAACAAAGTTATTAACTAAGTCCGTAACATCTGCTCTAATATCTTTTTTGTCAAAAGTTAAATCATAAGATGAACTAACTTTATATTGACCAGTTTGTGAAGTGAACCAAGAACCTCCGTCAGTCAATACTGAACCTGTAACCCAAGGTGTTGATTGTTCTTCATCACGATAACGATAACTAGCTCCGTCTCTCGTAACTGGTGTGTGGTCAAGTTTACCTGTTCCTTGTTTCCAACTACCACTAATCATATATACAAAAATACTTTGTTCTGCTTCAACTTCTTCTGAAGTTGCATCAAATAAATTTAAATAATATTTTGTAGTAGAAGGAATCTTTCCGTCTTGTATAGATTGTGATATGTAAGATAAGTCAAAGTCAATCAATACTCTTGATACATTTTGGACATTTCCATTATCACTTACAACTTTATTAATTTCTAATATTTCATCTAATCCTGTATTGATAGAACTGGTTGTTCCACCTGAATAAATTGTTGTGTCTCTTTTTCCAAATTCAAAATAATGCATTATCTATCTCCTACCACACTACCCTCAATGTCTGTATTAGGGAATTTAAGTTCAAATATACTTGGGTCTAATGAAGGATATATAACTCCGTCTTTTGATGCAGAATTTATATCATATATGTTTCCACCATACCCGTTTGTAACTAAGTGTTTATTTTCTATTAAAATTAAATCTTTATTAGGATTGTTGGTTTCTGGTGGAACTAATGATACCACCCCATCCACTAATGAAATCTGATATGCTAAATCACTCAATATAATTGGTTGATTAATTTGCCATTTATCAGTAGAGAAAAATTGCTTTACCTTTTGTATTGCTCTAAACAATACATCATTTTTGTTAAATCCTCTCTTAACAATAATATTAAACTTTACCCCCACATTAATAATGTATGCGTCTTTAAGATTGATAGCATCCGTTAATACTCTATATTGTGATAAGTAAAGTTTTAAATTTTCTTTTACAGCTGTATTGAGTCTTACTAATTTTTTACTTGAGTCATATCCTAACAAATACATATTTAAAGCAAATGGATTTATATTATCAGCGTTTCTGTTGACTCTTTGTGCTATTCCATCAATAACTTGTAATTGACCAGACTCTTCTAATTGTTCATCTTGAACAACAAAAGCTTTTGATATATTACCATACTTCTGTGGTAATGAATAAACTCTTGTAATGTAGTCTGCTCTGGTTACGGCTCTGTTCTGTGCATTAAAGTATGCTGCAGCGTTTTCTCTTATTTGAGATATAGTTTCCATAGAAGAACCACCTGTTGCTGGTGATTCATTAGTTACTGATAATGAAGCCTCTGATGCAGCTCTTAAGGTAGCGTTTAAATTTTCAGTTGATATCGTGTAAGACTTTCTTGAAAATGAATTGATAGTTCTTGAACCAACATTATGGTCTATTGTACCACCGTGACTATAAACTACCGTCAATGTAGTATTACTTGGTGCTAGTCCGAATGTTTCTGTTTTCATAAAATTAGTCGGGTCAAATGACTCATCTAATCTTGAAACACCTTGTCCTAATCTTGAACCCACATTATCTGGATTTGGTATTATTTCTTCATCTGCATTATCACTAATACCTGAACCAAATCTTACTTCTGTTTTGTTGTCTTCTCTAACATAAGTTGTAAATCTTCTTGATGTCTTGATTAACTTTAATAAGTAAGGTGTATCGTTTTGATATGATGATAAGCTCGGGTCATTAAGACTTGTATTTTCCATAGAATCAAATACAGTATCTTGAGCTAAGAATGGAACTTGATACCAAGTATTTCCATCACTATCCGTTACTGATATAATTTCTGTAATCTTATCATTAGATAAAACTATTTTATCAAACTCTTTAGCATTACTAAAAGTAAATGACTCTGACTCTCTTTGACCAGAAACAGCTAATCCCCTTTTAGTAAGTCTGTAATTCGTAGGATTTGTTCCGGAAGATGGTTGTAACATTTCAACACCCATCGTATCTAATGAACCCGAAAAGTTAAAGTTAATGTCATCTAATAAAGTAAATGTAGTTCCGTTAGAAGCTTCAATGGTTGTTCCACCACTTAAAACTCCAGCGTAATCTAAGTCTGGTTGAAATACATTACCACCTATATCTTTTGATGGTACTTCAACACTAAATGTTAATTCTACGGTAGCGGGAGTTGCCAACTTTGGTGTATAACCATATGATTGTGCAATCGCTAATACATTTTTTCTTTCTTCAGCAAATTGTAAAAGTGTTTCTCTAAATTGATTATCTACATAATAATTTAATACGTCACCTACATAAGATGCCATTTCAACAAACATCATACCTGGTGATGCTTCATTGAAATCATTGTATTGGTTTGGGAAATAGTTTTTCGCAAACTCTATTAAGTTTTCTCTAATATCTGTAAAATCTCTACCGAGATAATTTACTTCTTTTTTTACTATTTTTTTGTTTGTCCCAAAGTCTGACATTTTTATTCTCCAATTCTAAAGTCAAAGCTTAATGTTTCTATCGTATCTGGATTTAAAGGTACGGAAAATTCAATTTGTACATTGACTTCATTTTTTTCTTGTACGGTGAATACATTGATTATATTAATATAAGGTAAAAAGGTATCGGTTGTTGAACGAACAACTTCTTCAACTCTGTTCGGTATGTCTTGTCCTTGTTCAAATACAATTGACTTTAATTGACTTCCGAAGTTTGGTTGCATAATCCTTTCTCCTGGTGTAGTTAATAATAGGTTTCTTAGATTGTGTCTTGACTGTTCTAATACTGTCTTCGTTTTACGAAAAAAACCTTCAGTATCGGTATAGTCAAGTGGGAATCCTATTCCAACATTCTTATCTTCGTTTCTATCTATTTCTCTTACACTTCTTGCCATTGTTTACCTTTATGGTCTGAAACCACCTTCACCTGATTTCTTTTTATTAATTGCTTTCATCAAACCAGAATAATCACGAGTTAGTGCATTTTGAACTTCATCAGGAACTGCATCTACTGAAACACCTGCTTTCTTGATTGTGTCAACTGCTCCCATTTCTCTCGCTCTTTCTTTATTCTGTCCCATACCTAAATCTCCATAACCCAATACATCTGCCATATTATCACTTCCTAATACTCCACCCCCTAATGTAGGATATTCATCTGTTTGTGATGAACCCAATGGTTTTGTATTGTTCAATACTTCATTTAACACTTTGTTTTTTGTGTATTGTTTTTTAGGTTGTTTCTTGACTACCTTTTTAGGTGTAGGTTTAGAAATCGCTTCTGATAGTTTGATTTCTTTATCTTCATTAATAAATATCTCGCTTAATTGTTTTTTGATTTCTTTACGAACAATTAATTCAATTATATTTTTTAATTTATTTTTGTTCATTTTTGCTCCTGTTTTGTTAAATTTAAAATCTTTCCATATGATTTCATTAGTTCTAAATCATTTTCACCTGTTGCGGTTTCTGATAAGTAATTTTCTATTTGAGTAAACGCTCCATTTTCTCTTGCTTTAATTATATCCTTTTCTTTAAGTTTAGAACTTTTAAACATTGACAAAGTATCTTCTCCACCTGGTATCGATTGAAGTATATCTGATGGTACACTTTCCAATGTATTTAAAATAGCAGTTCTATCATTACTTTCAAGAGCGTTATTTATAAGTTGTGCGTTTTCTAAAAGTGGTGCATTATCACTAACTACCTTTTCTAATTTTTTTATATTTTCGTCAATACCCTCAGAAAAAGTTTGTATGTCTCCAACTATATTTTTAATTCCAGCCGGTATCGGTAATGACGCTGCAATTTCTTCTGGTGTCTTTGTAGTAAGTATTTCCTTTTCTAAAAATTCTAAATTTAATGTAGCTTCTATAAAGTTTTTTGCTCCTTCCAAACCTTTAACAATATCTTTTACTCCAGAAGGTAATGTTGCTGGATTAGATAATTTAGGAACTCCTAAAGTTAGTGCTTGAAATAATTTTTGTATTCCCATAGTTTGTTTTAAAAATCCAGACATATTTAATTCTGGAAATGGAATACCTTCTTTTGTAGAACTTAAAATCGTACCACCATTCTTGATATCAAATTCAATAGTGCTGTTTCTTGGGTTTAATACTATATTACTTTCTGATTCAATGTTTACATCACCTTGACTTGAATTAATATTAATATCCTTATCGGCTATTAAATCAATTGTATCATTAGCACCAACCACAAATTTATCAGATAATATTTGAACTCTTGGTTCTTCAATATTAGTCATTGATAATAGTGAACTATTGTTATTTATTTGAATAGAACCCGTATTCTCAACACTTCCTAAATTAATGTAATTGTCAAATCTACCCTGTAATAGTGTATCACCAATTTTAACATCTGCATATGATGGTTTAATATCTATAAAGTTTTTACCTCTCGATGAATCAGAAGTTTTGTTTTCTATTTTTGTACTTTCATTAAAAGCTTCAAAATTTATATCTCTAATATCTTCACTTAATCTTGATAAGTAGTAATGATTCCCTTTATACTCTATACCTAACCACAATTCGCCTCGTAATGGAAACTGAATTATGTTGGAATTTAGTGGTAAGATTGTTCTATCTTCAATTTCCTCGATTGTATCACCTTGTTCAGATACAACGTACCTACCAGTAACTTCACCTACATTGATGTCATCAACACTAACAACTTCAAAAATTTCCAACTCATAAAACCTTTCAGATTTTTTTAATTGTTCAAGTATTGCATACAATTCATTCTTAGTAACATATGAATTGTCAAATACCGTATCCAGTCCAGACATTTCACCTGTTTTTGTATAGGCCATTAATTTTCCTTACTGATTGAATTTTCTATTTCGTCTTTTTTGATTTGTAACTCTTGAACATCTGTTTCTATTGCGTCCATAAGTTGATTTTTTTCTGCTTCTGTTAAACCGAACTCATCTCCTGAATCTGATGCTCTTTTTTCTGCTGCTGTAATTCTTTGAACGATTGTTGCCAATTTAACAAGTTGTTCATCGTTCTTAACATTGATTTCCAAATACTCTTTTAACATAGGGATAATCTGAACGGCCGTATCTCCGTCCTTAATAAATCCGACCACCTCTTTCATTAGAACTTCTAATTGCTTTTTATTGGTGTGGGAATTATCGTATATGTCCTTAAAGACATCTGATAGGGTTTTACCCTTGAATATTTCGTAATCGTTTGACATAAAATTTACCTAACAATAAATATAGAGATGTCAAAAAAATGGGATATATATTTATATATTGATTAATTTTTTT
>Ga0181404_1000316_pt1 | contig 14888 bp, 31 predicted proteins | sample 27SPOviralmetaG_FD_130133 | JGI IMG/M metagenome (GOLD analysis project Ga0181404, IMG submission 130133) | Marine viral communities from the oligotrophic San Pedro Time Series (SPOT) site, San Pedro Channel, CA, USA - 27 SPOT_SRF_2011-10-25 | ecosystem: Environmental > Aquatic > Marine > Strait... | reverse complement strand
TTAATTAAGCTTGTTTTGCTTTTAGGGTCTCACCTAATCTCCCAATACCTAATTCTGTGATATCTTGAAGAGTCTCTTTCAAAGCTTTTTGTTTTTTTTCATCTGCCATATATGGTGATGTTTCGCTTTGAAGCCTAGCAAAGATACTTATCCAATCAATAATAGCTAAAAGATTTTTTCTATCTGTTAGAATTTTTGACGGGTTATCAACCGCCTTTACGCCCTTAGTAAAATCAGTTTCAAGTACTTCGTCTGAAAACTTCTTCGGGTCTTTAGTCAACATAAAATTCAAAGCATCGCTTACCATTTGAAATTTATTGTCAATAGTTCCCTTAGTCGCCCCCGTGTCTTTATCCTTTTTTTCTTTTTTACTATTAACACTATTGGTCTCTTCATCTGTCTCTAAAGTCATATGCTTAGGAAGTTTTACGCCCTCCACATGATGCTTATATAGAAATTCAATAGTATCATTAGTTGTCTTTACTAATTTACTAGGAAATGGATTGGGTAATTTTTCTTTTATTTCCTTATTATTAGCATTAGTTGAGTATTGAATTATAACAGGTTTCACTAACTCATTAACTGCGTAGATAGATTTCTTTCCTTTATCTTCATTGACTATAATTTTATCAGGGAAATAAGATAACATCATAGCGATTTTACTCATTCTTGCTAATTGAGAAGTTCTTGATGCTTTTTTACTATCGCCATAAATGACTTCACCTGAACGCCCCCATTCTTTATACTTACTGCTTAGTTCCTTTACTAATAACGCTCTTAACTTTTTAGCTTCATTAATACCTACGTGAACTTTCTTAATGACTTCTAATCTTTTAACCATTAATTCCGCCCCATTAATAATAACTGGAATGTTTTTAGCTTCTTCCGATTTATTGGTTGCCGTCTCTACATTCTCAATTTGTGCTTTAAAGTAAGTATCATCTTTGAGTCGTATATCTGATACAGTTATAACTTCAGGTAAATAACTCTGTTCGAAGTTAAATTCCATTTTGAAGTCTTTTAGTTCATCAAGTTTTTTAACTTTGATGACTTCTTTTTTAGTTTCCTTTTTAGTCATAATTAAACCTACTTTCATATAGATTGTTAATTAATAACAAAGTATTAAATTTATGGTCATATGTCAAATAATTATATCGGCGATATAAATTTATTTTTCCTTGACTTTATATTTTTTTTACTGGTGGAATTTTACATACAGAAATCGTTGATATATAATGATTATAGAAAGTAGGTAATAACAATGACTAAATTTATGCAATACGTATTAATGATATTTTATTTTGTACTAGGAATAATTAATATCTTAATAGGGGTCACTCTAATATATGCATACATGACTCATGAAGAATACAGAATGATATTTACTATTGTGGGTTGTCTTATGTTACTAGCGGGGGGTACTTGTATATATGTGTCGAACTCTATCGGCGATATAATTAAGAAGAATGAAAAGAGATATTACTATAGAACTAGAATAGATGTGTAATAAAACATGACATATCTATTTAATTATTGTAAGTAATATAGCAGAAACGAAAAGCAAATTTAAAAAGAGGTAATAAAATATGACAGATATAACTATATCAATCAATGAGACAGTTAATCCACACTATTATATAGTGAGACCTAACACAAAAAATGCTCGAAAGATTGTAGCTAAATGTATCGGCGATAGATTTCAAGAAATAGATAAGCTATACGCCGTAGATAAAAAAGAATTGCTAGACATATGGTCTTTGATAAAGACTAATGGCATGAATTTTAACACGATTAATATAAGTACAGAAGGGAAACACTAATGAAGAAAAGTAAGAAAGATATATCGCCGATATATTTAAGTGAAGCAATAGATATGCTAATCAGACTTAAAGGTGCAAGGAAACATACCTATGATGAGATAAAAATGTATGAAGCTATTACAGATATGCTCGTAGATTGCAAGACAGAATGGTCTGAAGAACAGACAGCAAATCATAAATATTTAAGGATTAACAATGAATAAATATATTAAATGCACAGGGTGGTCAATAGTTGCAACAATTGAAAGACCTGATGGAACATACTATACAGATACTGTTACAGAAATAGATGATGATACTGCGTCAACTGTTGATAATTTCCTAAGTGAATACTATGTGGAGTTAAATGATAATGAGTGATAATCTACTAGATATATCTAGAGAAGATATGCAAAATGAACTAGCGGACATGACTGTCAATGATTTTACTAACCTAATAGAAAAACATAACTTAGGGATAACTAATCTTGATAGTATGTTTTATGAGTTGTTGGATATATTAGTTAAAGAAAGGTCTAAATAATGAGTAAAGATAGCGTAGATGAACTGAAGAAGCTTAATTCATATCTATATAATAGCCTAAAGAAAATGGGAATGGTTGATGAAGACTATCCCTTTGTAAAAAAAATGGTGATAGAAGATATTAATGTGAAAGAGTTGACATATAAAGAAGATAAAGATAGTATTAAAAACAGTTAGAGGTTGTAATCTAACTTTCTTTTTAACATTACTCTCCTTAACCCTCATCGCTTCTGGCGGTGGGGGTTTTTTTATGACCCCTTACCAGAAACTAAAGAGCAATTACACTCTCTTACTTTTATTATTTGACACAATGCTTCATACCCTATATCAGAGAACGAAAGTATCCTCGATATGGTTACTTAAACATTAGTGTTGTTGGTCTATCTTTTCTATTCTTAATTTCATAATTTGCCCACGACCTATCAATAGGTCTGTATTCTTGTTCAATAAATTGCTTGATGTTATCTGCATAAAACTTATCGTTATTAAACATATTAAGAAAAAAAGAAATAGACTTCTTAGTATTTGAAAAAACATTCATGACTACCCTCCCTTTATTATATTTAAGTATAGGGTCTACTAGCCAATGTGACCATTGCTATAAACGCAAGGCTGTCATACTTTACATACAAATCTATCGAGGGTATAGTGTATGAATACTAGGAGAAAGAAACAATGACAAACTTAAAGAAATATATTAGTTCATTGTCTGGTAAAGAAAAGACATGGTATTACTGCGGTTGCTATGTTGAAAACAAGGATAAAGAAAAGATATATCTTAAATCTAATATAGACTACAATCAGACACACCTTAAACATAAGGGTAGATGTCTGTATAAAATAACAGAAGCCTAACTATCGGCGATATAAAAAGGAGATGCCAATGCAAGATGACGATGTTGTAAGTCAACAGATACTAGCACTTAATAATAAAGCTATGGAAGAACTCAATACTCTATTGAAAAATATGAGTGATGCTTCATCAGATAAAGATGAGGAAAAGTTCAGATATAACTATGATATACTCAAGGCTTATATTATCTTTAAGATGGAAGATAAGGAAGCTAATTAGGATAGGGGTAGTATCCCCCCGAGAGACATTATGTGTATAACATGGATATAATATTATGTAAAGCGTGTGGTTACTTGACATAGTGTCACACCTAATATACTATAAGATTAGATAATAAAAGATGTTCTTATTGTCTAAAGACTATCGCCGATACATTATGTATTGTTACGACTACCCCCTGACTTCTCGGGCGTTTGAAGTTGGGTGGAATATACTTAACTTACCCTCTAGGGGTAGCGATAAGGTAAGAGTATATCGGCGATATAATTTAAGTAAAGTACCTATAGGCAAAGTAGGGTAGAAGTAGCCCACGCATAGGTACTTTACTTAAATACTAGAGGTGCTTGGAGGTGTAAGCCATTTCGTTCTTAGGGTTCGTACCTATCGAGCTATGCCTAGTATTTGGAAACGCAACGCTAAGAACATTGGGAAGAGGGTGACGCAGATATGCTACCTCTTCCCTAAACGGCTTGGGTAGTGCCTCGAGGATAATTCCCTGTGAAAACTACCCTCGATATACTTAAATGAAAGGTAAGTACAATGCTAAATATAGTAACAACAACTACAAGGAGGACTGATATGGTGGTGGGATATACGATAACTTCAAAGAACTTGAAAAAGAATGATATAGTAATTACAAAACCGAGAGGTGTCTCTTCTGTTTTGCCTAACTGTAAGATAAAAATTATAGATGGGTATAAGACTAGAGATATACGATTGTGTGATGTGCCTATTATGTATAATGAAAGCGATAGGGAATACGGCTCTGTCTTAGTATCCGATATGTACGCTGTTAAGCGTGATAATGTTTGGATACCTATATCTCATGATAATAAATAGAACTAAGTATAAAGCGAATGTCTTCGGGGTGAGAGACTACCCTTATCAAGTCATTAAGCCTAGCACAAATAAGAAGTTAGGTAAGTGGGTTAGTAAGGGTAGGCATACAGGCAGACGCATTTATACTGTTACACTAGAAGAGAGGGCAACCTGTCCTAAATCCTGTGTCCATTGGTACGATTGTTATGGTAACACAATGCCATTTGCACACAGACTACAGTATGATAGCCACCTTATAAAGAGAATGGATAAGGAACTAGCCTATCTTAATACAAAACCTTATGGAATATTAATCAGACTCCATGTCTTAGGGGATTTCCCTGACATAAAATATGTTGAGCAATGGGTCAAATGGCTTGACAAATATCCTAACATAGCCTGTTATGGGTACACCGCTCATTCACCTAAAGAATCTATCGGCGATAGAATTGCACAGATGAATAGAGATAATTGGGATAGGTGGTCAGTAAGATTTTCTAACTACCCTCGATATAAACTATCTGCTAATTCAGATAAGATATCTAAGAATGGTATTACTTGTCCAGAACAAGCAGGTCAAACAAGTAGCTGTGGTAGCTGTGGATTGTGTTGGAATAAGACTTCAAAGCCAATACTGTTTATGACACACAGTTATGACTTACGGAAAGGTAAGAGCAATGCAAATAGTAAGCAGTAACATGATAGATAAACCAATCAAAAATGCTATTAAGGATGCAGTTGGTAACGGCTTTTTCTATTGTGGTTTTATAAAGAAGAAGACAGGCACATTTAGAGAGGGTATCTTTAGGTTTGATGTCAAACAATACAAGTCTATTGTTGATGGTGAAATAAAAACTATCGGCGATAGAATGGCTACGATAGCAGTCAATGATTTAGGTATGTGTTGTAAAGAATTTTATAACAAGAAGTATCTAAAATATCAGCAGAAGCCTCATGACTTTACATCTATCAGATACGATAGTATAAAGTTACTCAAGTTTGGTGGTAGTATGTATGAAGTAGGATACCTAGAAGAGCCTAAACATTTTAGGTTATTCTCTTTAAACAAAATACCATCAGAGATAGGCGAGGAAGCTAAACTATTATACCATGCAGGACAATTTGATTTCAGCATAGGTGATTTACCGAGAGGACTTAAACATGAGAACTAAACTAGACTTACTTAAAGATATGCTAAGTAGTAAACATCTTACTAATGTAATAGGTGAAGAATCCAGAGACAGCTTACAATCTATTATAGATGCTGTAGTAGAGGAACAATACTTAAAAGGATTTTACGAGGGTAGTAAGCAGATGGGAAATATTACAGGTCAATTATTAGATATTAATAAAGTCAACTGATTTGAAAAATGCTGACTATACATATTTAAATATTCAGGAAGGGGGTAGTCTAAGAATGGACTGCCCTCTTTGTTTAAATAGAAATACTTTATCTATAAGAAAACTCAATGGTAAATTAATGTGGAATTGTTTTCATGTATCTTGTGAACATAAGGGTAGAGATAATCAGGGATATACTGCAGAAGAAATGCGATATGTGTTTAATAAAAAAGATACAGGTGAGTCTAAACCTTTTGAAATACCTAAGTCTTTTGTATCTGTATATCCTAATCCAAATGCTATGAAGTATTTATCAGCATACAATGTCAGTCCTTACGAGTGCGGTGCTAGGATTGTTTATGATGTTAAGCAAGATAGAGTTGTATTTCTTATAGACATTGATGGTATAGTTTATGGTGCAGTAGGTAGGTCATTGTCTAATAAAAATCCAAGATGGTTTAAATATAATACTTGTAAGTTTCCATTTGTTGTAGGTAACATGACAGACACAGCAGTTATAGTAGAGGATTGTGTATCTGCTTGTAGTGTATCGGCGATACATACAGGTGTTGCAATCATGGGTACTACACTTACTGATGACCATACCAATTTTATTAAGGGTAAATTTAAAAAAGTATTTATATGCTTAGACCCAGATGCAAATGGTAAGACCTTTGACATACAGAAAAAGCTAGGATATAGTATTGATACTAGGATAATACTTATACCTAAAGATTTAAAATATTTAACAACAGAAAAGATAAGGGAGTTGCTAATATAATGGCTACAACAATAGAACAAGAGACAGATAAGTGGAGGAAGGAAGCACGAGCCTCTAGGAAAACAATTAAGGAACTTACTAAAAATCTAGAAGAGAAAGAATTATTTATACAATTTTTACAGGAGAGGATTGAGAATAAGAATGAGCAATTGTTTCACTATAGGACAGGTCATCTTAATATGTCAGTTGATGATTTTATTAAGAATAAAAATAGTTTAGCAGATAAGAAATCCATGATGAATTTAGAAAAAGAAAGTGAGGATAAAAAAGATGGGGTGGTATAGTAAAATACATTTCAAAGGTGAAGTAGCTGTGGCAGGTTTCCCTACACACATAGAACTAACATCAGATTACGGGGTGATATACAATGAAAAAACTAGAAGTGATTTTGAGCATTGGGGTTATCACCTTACATTTCATAATATAAAATTAGAAGAGTACGATGTGTTGTGGGAAGAAGGTAAGATGACTAGAGATGAAATTCATTCTATCGCCGATAGTCCTGATAAAGATAACCATAAAGTAAAACCAGAATTTACAGTACCTTATATATCTCAGACAGGATATCATTCACACTTCTTTAACTACCATATAAGACCATTTAAGATTTCTAAAGAAGAGACTGCTGAATTAATTAAGGGAGTTATAACTGCTAAGTTAGGTAGGAATGTAGAATTATTAAGTAAGGATACTAAGCCTGTAGAAATACTATCTGAACTACCTGATAAACCCTATGAAAAAAAGGAGATGAGTAATGGGTAATCCATTTAAACCACAGAAGATAGTCGCTACTATAGAGATAGAGTATAGACTAAATGTTAGAGCAAATGTATCCGATGTAGATGCCTTTGTTAAAAGTAAAGTAAATAATTTATTTATAGAAGACCTTGTAAGTATGCAAGAATTTAATCAAGATGTTCATGAATTTATGCAGGATAAGGTGGCACGAATTAGAGTGGAGGATGATATTGATGACTAATGAAGAAGCAATAAATATTTTAAAATTAAGTGAGAGATTTAATAATGTTGTAAAAAGATTTGAGAGGTTAGCAGAAAAAGATGAACGATTTAATGGCACTAAAGATAATAAAACTATGTTTAAAGAGGGAATTTTATCTCCAATACAAAAACAAAATAAATAGGAGTAGCTTATCAAATCTTAATGATGTGTTTGAAGTAGTTGGTAAAACATTTCATGACCTACCTGACTGCAAAGAAATATTACATGATGATTTATATTTAAACTATCTTAGCTATCACCCTACACTAACACAGTCTAATAAAGATAAGGCTATGGATGTTATAAAAGATTTAGATAAAGTAGAAATAAATGAAGACAATGTTGTGCATACCATACAACAAATGCACAAATCACAAACTGCTCACGAAGCTGCACAGAAATTGTTGCAGATATATGAGGGTACTAGTGATGAAGATTTATCTACAGTATCTAAGATTTTAGATAAAGAAGAATCTATCGGCGATACAATTCAAGAAGTTACTAAAGACTTGTATGAACTAATGAAAGACATGGACTACACAAAGTTGTTTCAGTTTAATGCCCCTAGTTTATTAGGTACTCATGTTAAGGGTATTGGCAAAGGACACTTTGCAATTATATTTGCTAGACCAGAATCAGGTAAGACATCCTTTTGGGTGAACATGGTAGGAGGTGCTAATGGCTTTGCACATCAAGAAAAAGTCAATCATATCGCCATTTTTTGCAATGAAGAACAGCCTAGTCGTAATGTTTATAGACTGATACAATCATGTGCGGACATGACAAGAGAACATATAGATGAGAACCCGGAAAGAGCAAACACAGAATGGAAAAAGATAAGAGATAAAATTCATGTGTATGATTGTAAGGATTTTAATATCGAGGGTATAGACTCTTATTGTGAAGAACATAAACCTGACATAGTAATCATAGACCAATTAGATAAAGTAGAACTTGTAAATAAGTTCGATAGTGGTCATGAAAAATTACGAGAGTTATATAAATTAACTAGAGATATAGCTAGTAGAAGGGATGTATGTATGTTTGGAATATGCCAAGCGAGTAGTGATGCTCATGATAAAAATCACATAAGCTTTAATAACATGGAGGGTAGTAAGACAGGTAAGGCGGCAGAGGCTGATTTAATTATAGGCATAGGTAAGAAGGATGATTGGGAAGGTGATGAGGATTTTACTAGAACATTGTGCGTTAGTAAAAATAAATTAACAGGTTGGCATGGTATTATTCCTTGTAAGATTATGCCTAGCAAAGCGAGGTATGTAGATTAATGAAAAAACAAAATAAAAAAACTTGGGTCGACGAGCATATTATTTTTGAAATAGAGGGCCTTACTAAAAAACAAAACAAAGAACTAAGAGATAGGATTTTAAAAAAGGTAGCGGACAAATTTGTAAAAGAGGATGTAAAGAAAAATGATTAGTGTATTAGATATAGAGACAACATTTACAAAAGATGGAGACAACACTCCATATAATTTAAAAAACAAATTAGTTAGTGTGGGGGTGAACGATGAATATTTCTTTTTTCATCATGATGATTACAATGGTGATATTAAATCAAATCATGACAAGCTACAGCATATTTTAGATGAGACAACTTTAATGGTAGGGCATAACTTAAAGTTTGATTTGTCTTGGTTATTAGAATGTGGATTTAAATATGAGGGTAAGTTATGGGATACTATGATTGCAGAGTCAGTCTTACTTAAAGGAGAAAGAAAACCACTTAGTCTTGCAGAATGTTGCAGAAGAAGGCAGATAGGAATTAAGTATGCTACACTTTCAAATGCTATAGATTCTGGGATAGGTATGGATAAAATACCCTTGTCTGATTTAGAAATGTATGGGCGTAATGATGTTACTATAACAAAAGATTTATATCTACAACAAGATTTAGATTATAAAAGAGAAGGTAACAAAATTCTTATACCTACATTAGAGATGATGTGTGAGTTCTTAATTACATTAGTGGAGATAGAAAGAAATGGTGTGTATGTAAATCCTGACACACTAGGTGAACTAAAAAAAATATTAGATGCGGAGTATAGTTCTATCAAAAAAAAGATTGAGATAACTGTTCAAGAGATGATGGGAGATACGCCTTATAATATTGGTAGTGCCGAGCAGTTATCTAAAATCATCTACTCAAAAGAGATTATAGATAAAAAGGATTGGAATATAACATTTGGATTAGGCACAGATGCGGAAGGTATAAAAAGAATACCTCCAAGATATCCTGCCAATACTTTTAGAGATTTAGTAGAGGCTAAAACAAGACCTGTACAATATACTATTGGTACAAAATGTAATGTTTGTAAGGGCGTAGGTGCTTATAGAAAAATTAAAAAAGATAAAACACCCTATCTTAATATCACTAAGTGTAAGGACTGTAGTGGGTATGGTGTAATATTAACTGCCTCATCTAGAATTGCAGGATTTAATATACCCATTAAAACTCAACTAGATATTAATGCCAATGGTGGTATTGTAGGTGAGTCTAAGCTTCAATATATCGCCGATAAAAATCCAGGAAGGGCAAGAGAATTTTTACTTGACCTTATAAGATATAGACAAATAACAAAATATCTATCTACTTTTGTTGAGGGTATGAAGAGCCATGTTTATGAAAATAATATCTTACATCCTAAATTTAGTCAGACTAATGTAGTTACAGGTAGACTATCTTGCTCAGACCCTAACTTCCAAAACATACCTAGAGGAGACAAGCTACCTATTAAACGAGTTATTCAATCTAGATTTGAGGGCGGGTCTATAATAGAGATGGATTTTGCACAGTTAGAATTTAGAGTGGCGGCGTTCTTATCTCAAGATAAACAATCAGTCTATGATATTACTCATGGTGTTGATGTCCATCAGAATACTGCTGATGTTATTGGTTGTAGTAGGCAGGATGCAAAGGCTCATACATTTAAACCTCTCTATGGTGGGTTCTCGGGTACTGCAGAAGAGAAAACATACTATGCTTGGTTTAAGAAAAGATATAAGGGTATTGTAGCTTGGCAAACTAGCACAGAGGATACTGCCATAGCTACTAAACTTGTAACATTACCTAGCGGTAGACAATATTACTTTGAAAATATACTGAGAGATGTTAAGGGAGGCTCTAACTATTTTACACAGGTAAGGAATTATCCTGTTCAAGGTTTTGCTACAGGCGATATAGTTCCTGTAGCTTGTATAGATGTATATAATGCATTGAAACATTTAAAAACAAGATTAATAAATACTGTACACGACTCAGTTATTATTGATGCACACCCAGAGGAGGTGACTAATGTACTAGAACTATTAACAAAGACTTGTGGTAATATTGTCGAGTCTATAAACAAAAGATACAATATAAATTTCAATGTTCCTCTTGACTTTGAAATAAAAATGGGGTCTAATTGGTTAGACCTAAAACAAATATAGGAGTATATATATATGACTGATAAAACAATCTTCGGAGACATGACCGAAGAACAAATAAGACAAGAAGCAGGTATGAGTGCAAAGACTACGCCTTCATACATTGTGAATTTAAGAACCACCTCTAATCATAAAGATAGAAATAATGAAGATAAAATTACCCAACACTTAGGTAGTTATAATATATGGGATAAGGACACAGAACAATTTGTCTATGCCCCGACTGTTTCATTTAGACCTTTTATGAAAAGACAACAGTACATGACTTGGGATGTAAAAGAAAATAATTTTGCTAATGAATCAATACTTGTTGCCTATGGTGAAGAAGCCTTTGATACTAAAGGTACTACTAAGTGTGGTTATGTTACTGCAAAAAACAGAAACGACCTTACTCCCGACCAAAAAGAAACAGCAAAGAATACAAAGTTCTATAGGATAATGTACGGGTTACTTGATATGAAAGGTGAATCTTCTAAGGGAGATAAAATAACTCTATCTCAGTACCCTGTCCAAATAAAGTATGCAGGTGGTAACGCTGTAGTTATGAGTACCTTAGATTCCTTACTACAAAATAAAGGGATACTATGGTCTAATAAAGTATCGCTATCTACAGAAGAGAAGACTATGGGTGGAAATACTTACTACAATATTTTATTGGGTAAGATAACCTCCGTAGATGTTCCTTCTAACTTACTAGAAGATAGTGACGATGGTAGAGCCTACCAATTATTTAAGAATGATATAGATGCAAAGAATACTTCTGTAATGGAAAAATATCACACTTCTTTAAAAGGTATTAAAGATGACAAGGAAGCTGTATCTAGAGTTCAATCTGCTTGAGCGAAGATATATTAAATAAACTTAAAGACTTTTTGGTACAGGCGGAAGGCTCGTCTGTGCCGATGAGTGAGGAATTAATCGAGCAGTTTGGTGAAGATTGTAAGGCTGCAATGCGTAAGCAGTTTAAACAAAAGAGAGAGAGTAAATTTAGAGTAAGAATGTCAGGTATTGGCAAACCTCTTTGTCAATTACAAATGGAAAAGTCAGGGGCAAAGAAAGAACCCATGCCCTATAATGGTAAAGTTAGATTTATATTAGGTGATATGATTGAAGCATTTACTGTATTAATTTTAAAAGCTTCGGGTACTGTTATTGATAGCGAACAAAAACAAGTATCTAGAAAAAACAAATACTTCCCTGATAGTGGCCTCACAGGTACTTATGATGTTGAGATTGATGGGAAGATTTATGATATAAAATCTGCTAGTGATTGGGCATTTAAGAATAAATTCTCTATGGGATTTGGTGCTGTTGTAGATAAGGATGTGTTTGGATATCTCTCTCAAGGCTATTTGTATGCAGATACAGAGAAGAAAAAGTTTGGTGGTTGGATTGTAGTTAATAAATCTACAGGTGAGATATGTATTGTTGCACCACCAGAAGATGATGCGGACTATAAACGAATAGGATTGCAGGTAGCAGAAGAAAACATAGAAGCATTGATGAAGGACCAACCATTTAAAAGATGCTTCACAGATGTAGAAGAAACCTATAGAAGTAAATTAACAGGTAACAGAAGACTAGATAGTGTCTGTGGCTTTTGTTCTTTCAAACAAACTTGTTGGGAAGGGAAGATACAACACTTACCACAGCAAGTCTTTGATGATAATGGTAACCATCGTTCTAAGAGTCCTAAATATTTTTATTATACATACCTAGCTAACGAAGATGAAAATAAAGGAAACAAATGACCAAGAAAAAAAAGACCAATTCAGAAGAGGGTATAGTAATACTAATTAAACCCCACACTAAAGGTAAATTTGCAGTAGGTATTACTACTAATTATATCGCCGATACCCCCGAAAAAGAAATGTGTAAGTTAGTAGCATTAGGTGCTGCACAACTTATGTTAGAAGACCCCGACCCCTTTTATGAAAGAGGCATTGAGATATCTGCACAAACAGATAACATGGATGCCATTAAATCAGAGGAGTTTGTAAGTAAGGATGATGAATCAAATATACTAGACTTAACTAAGTACCTTGATAAATCAAAACTAAACTAAGACTTAATGAATGACCGCCAACAGAAATGTATAAGGTGGTTTAAGAAAAAATATCCCAATTGTGTTATTGACAATAATGTAACTGTTGATATTATATTTGTAATAAATAAACCAAAGAACCCACAAGCACCCTATGTTAATAGCACTAGATACTATGAGAAAGAAAATAGTTCTACCTACTGCTCATGTTGTGATGAAACTACTTGTGAATATAATAATTATTATCTTGTTATCTTGGAGGAAAGATTAATAGCTAGTTTGTTAGACAACATAATTAATAGATACTACTAAATAGGAGTACACAACATGACTGATACTAACTTTAATACAGCAAAAGAAACAAAGACACTAAAGAAATTTGACTTAGACTTGCAGTACGGACAGATGCGTGAACAAAAAGTCCACGATATGTTCTTTAATAAAAAGTTTGAGATTAAATCGGAGAGGGATTGGTGGCAGAAGACAGGTAACATTGCCATTGAGGTAGAGTGTTATGATAAACCGAGTGGTATATCAGTAACGGAAGCAGATTTTTGGATGCATATTTTAACTGATGGTGAAAAAGAATATTGTAAATTAATATTTAAAGTAGCAACAATTAAAAAATTAGCACACAAGTATAGGAATAAGTCTGTCTATGGCGGAGACCATAGGAAATCAAAGTTTGTTTTAGTACCTTTAAAACAACTGTTTACATTAGATAATATTAGATTGGAGGAAAAACCACATGAAGACTGAGGATATATTGAAGACTGCCTCGAAGTTAGTTTCGGGAGACAGGGCAAAAGCTTATGGAGATAAGAAAAAACTCCATGATAAGATAGCTAAACTATGGTCTGCGTATACTGATTATAACATCAATGCAGAACAAGTAGCTATAATGATGGCTATGTTAAAGATAGCTAGAACAACGACAGGAACAAGTGCTGACAGTTATATAGATGCTGCAGCTTATATCTCTATAGGAGGAGAAATCAATGGCCAATAAACAAGCTGAACCAAAAGAAAAAAACTATGTTATTACAGAGGCACAAAGAAATAGTGTCTTGCAATACTTAGCTAACAGACCTTTTATTGAGGTGTCTAGACATATAAATACATTAGGTAATCTAACAGAAATCAATGACAACATTGCACCAGACTTCATCAAAAAGTAAAGACTTTGTACTTTATAGATGTTGTGTATTTTATAACCAAAAAGATGGTCAGTTTTATTGGGATGAGGATACCTTGAATACCAGAGAATTGATAAAGGTTTTTACAGAGAAGTACGGAGTACCTGTGGAGAAACATTCTAAAATAAAAAGATTAAATATAGCGTTGCCTCATGTGTTGAAAGCATTAGTAGTACATTTGAAAAATGAATTTAAACACTCCTACAATTCTAGTAGAAAGTTATTAGATAATTTAATTACTTAACGCTCTCATCTGAGAACTAAGACTGTCTGCTCTATTAGGAGTTTGTCTCGCCCATCTTGAGTCGAGCATGGCATCTGCTGCACCATTCATGTCTTTACTTTTTAAACATGAAATCATGGTAACAAACTTCGATACACCTGCACTACCCATTTGATAAATCATTTCACACAAAATACATTTAGCTTTAATGTTTATATCTAACTCATGAGTATCACAAAACTTATCTGCTAGAGACCAAGCCTTATCAAAGTCTTTATCAAAGAGTTTATCCCAACCTTCTTTTGTGGTAGGTATCTCTTCATTAGGTAGAATTTTATGACCATAGCCACCTGTATCAAAACCTAATGTGTCCTTATAAACATCTAATCTATATCCTTCATGCTGTTTAATCTGCTCTTTTAAATTTTTTTTATGTAGGTCTGCTGACATATCTACTCCTTATTTTTTAAATAGTTTAGCTGCACCTTGTGCGCCCTTTATACCAAAACTTGCACTTATAGCAATGTATAATAAGTTGTGATAGTACGATGGTAAATCTTGTAAGGCGACAAAGCCTTTATGTATATGTTCTTGCCAAGGTGTGAATACTAATACGGCAGG